>Ga0116141_10000144_pt1 | contig 49488 bp, 3 predicted proteins | sample AD_UKC097_MetaG_FD_89744 | JGI IMG/M metagenome (GOLD analysis project Ga0116141, IMG submission 89744) | Active sludge microbial communities of municipal wastewater-treating anaerobic digesters from USA - AD_UKC097_MetaG | ecosystem: Engineered > Bioreactor > Anaerobic > Digestate | place: USA...
GATGGTGATCGTGTCGTCCCCGCCGTACTCCGGATGATCCACCGTGTCCGTGGTCTGGAGGTTCAGAACCGCGCCGTCCGTGTCGTAATCCGCCTGACCGGCATCCCCAAACACCACGTGGTCCCCGGCGCCCGCCGTCACCGCGTCGGAACCAAAACCGGCAACGATCTGCTGATCGCCGTTGCCCGTGAGGATCGTGTCGTTGCCGCCCTGCGAGATAACCGTCGATACGATCTGGCTCAGTTCCAGCGTGCCCGTCGCATCCGCCGCGTACGTCACGGTCCCGTTGTCGCCCAGGAAGACGCCCGTGCCGTTCCCGGCCGTGATGGTGTCGTTGCCCATCCCACCCAGGATGTGGTTCGTGCCGTCGCCCACGGTGATGATATCATCCCCGCCGTACTCCGGATGATCCACCGTGTCCGTGGTCTGGAGGTTCAGAACCGCGCCGTCCGTGTCGTAATCCGCCTGACCGGCATCCCCAAACACCACGTTATCGCCAGTTCCTGCTGTTATATTGTCAGCACCGTAGCCACCTATAATCTGATTCGAACCTGCTCCTGCGTAAATGGCATCCTCACCGCCCGTAGACTGATCGATTGAGAAAATCTTTGAAGGCTCTCTGATTAAACCATCGGTCCTGTCTTCTGTTGTGACACCATGACTGACTGTAAATAATGGCATCCCAACCGAATTTGTTATGATGAGCCTGCTACCCTCCGCACTGACCGAGTAGCCGTTGATATTGTAGTCGGACAGTTCAGCCCCCAGCAGAAGAGCAAGCTGCGTGGCAATAGTCTCAGGAGTCTCATTCAGATCATCAACAACCGTATATTCCGCTGAAACCAACGCTGATCCATTTTCATTGATAGCGATAAACCAGGTTTCGCCGTTCTCAGCGCCGCCTTCAAGGCGGATGGCCCGGGAGCTTAGCAAGGGATCAGCACCAGGCTGGTAACCCAGGGAGGCTGTTACGTCAACCGTCCCGCCGACTACAGGGGCGCCATTGCCGAGGGATGTTGCCACATCCCCCGTTTCGTTATAGTAGTAGACCCTTCCCAGGTCTCCGATAATGATGTCATCATTGTTTCCGCCATAGATCGTGTCCGCGCCATCACCCCCGAAGATCACCAGGGGAAGCGTGGAATCATCAAGTGTAACTGATGAATCCGGATGATGTGTTGCAGGGGAAGCATAGACAAAGTCATCCCCCTCCTCGGTGTTGAGCACGAAGAATCCATCGGTTGAGGCATCAAGCGAGACCGTAACCGTATCACCACCCTCATTTGTATTCAGGGTTGTGATGGTCCGGAGCCCCACCGTCTTGTGCGTGCTTTCAACGGTTATCGTATCTCCGGCCGTACCGCTCCAGATGGTGATGCCTCCGCTGAAGTTGCCGCCCGTGCTCGCATAGTTGATATCCGCCGGAGCAAGCCCGGTAATCGCCGCATGGGTTATCAGAACGCCGGTATCCGCCACCGTATCACCTGAACCGTCCACGTTCAGCGTGTTTCTCCCTCCCATGGCATCAATCGTCAGCTCAGCCAGGATACCGTCCAGGGAACGGTCTTTATTATATACATTTATAGTATCATTCCCGCTGCCCGTGGTGACGATCGTCGGGGTTCCTGAAGCGGTGTCCTCGACATCGAACCGGTCATTACCGGATCCAAGATCGATGTCCAATGCTTCCAGACTGTAGTAGTTAATCCCGGTGAGCCGTGTATCCAAAACAACGTCGACATCGGTCAAACCACTCGTGTCCACATCGCCGTATCCGATTTCGAGATCGCCGTATGCCCCCTGGAAAGTTATGAACAGCACATTATCAACCTTGCGCACCGAGACGTTATTCGTCCATGGCAGGTCGTTACGGCTGTTATTGGGATTCAGGATCGGGGCCAGCGCATCGTACACCGTTTCGGCACCGGCATTATAGGCAATCGGGTCGGTCCACGCGATTAGGTTCTGATCGCCCACGTACACATAATTGGTCCAGCCCAATTTCGCATTGTAGATCGCTTCAAATCCGCGCAGGCCAATTTGATAGGTGCCGTTTGCATCGACCCCGGCATTCACCGTCAGGGCCTGGACCGTATTGAGCAGGGATGCCGTGGTGCCGTCCTCAATCGTCAATACTTCCACGTTAGGGGAGATGTCCAGGCTCCCCACGTTCAAGCCGTTTTCATTCAATGTCTCGGCCCAGGAGAGCCGCGGAAAATCCAATCCGGCCAAGTCGCCGGAGAAGGTGACCGTGTAAGTTTTCGTGGCACCGTAAACCGTTTGCGTTACCTGAATCCCGCCGGACACGCCATAAAGCGCTTCCAGACGCTCGCGGACCAGGTTGCTGTCATCGTTATACAAGTCGAAATCTATTTCGACGGTGGCTGAATCGGCGGTCCGGGTCACGTAATTTGAACCCGCCAAACCGGCATCGGTTCCGAATCCCGGCGTCGCCAGAAGATAGCTGCCGCTTTCCGCCCGCACGCTGATCGTCTGGACTTCTTCCACCGAGGGCATATCCAGTCCGGTCAGAGTCGTCCGGGTCAGGGTGCCGGCGTTATCCGAGTTATCTCCGCTATCGTCGACGAAGACATGGTCCATATCGCCGCCGCCGACAATGGTCAGCAACCCGTAGACCTGGTCCAGCATCCCGCTATCGCTGCCCACATGGATGGTGTCGTCATCTTCGCCTGCATCGATAGTCGTGTGCCCCGTGATCGTCTTGATTGTGATTGCATCTGCTCCGTCGCCCCCTGAGATTTCCGTGGCCCCTCGGTGGGTGGATTCAACGGTCAGTGTGTCATTGCCGTACCCCAGTTCCAGCTTCAATGCCTCCAGGTTGGCATACTGAATGCCGCCGGGCACTTCCTTGCCGGCAATGACCGCATCCGGCCCCATGCCCAAGCCGTAAAGCCGATCGGAAGTCAAAACCCCTGTGTCGTTCGACGGGCTGTCACCGTTATAGACGTTCAGGACATCGACCTGATCGGCCTCATTCACCCGCATGTTGGGGTTGACCGGCATGTAGTAATACTTGACACCGGCTTCCGGCGCCACGCCATCGGGCCAGTCCGTGGTAAAGGTAATGGTGGCGCCGCTTACCGATTCCACTTCCATGACGGTCCCGTCCAGGTTGCCGTCAAGGATTACCACCTGGTAAAGCGCCTCGTTCATCCGCGGATCAAACCCGCTCACTTCCCCGCTCAGCGGATCGTAATGCGTGATATCGTTATCCGTAAGCGTGGCTTTCCCGCCGCTGGTACCGGCGGATTCGATATCACCGTCGGGCACCAGAGAGTTGGTTTCTCCCGGCAGCATGTAGGGTGTTTCCAAAGTCAGTTCTTCACTGGTCACCTCGCCGCCGTCAATGGTGAGCGGGCCGCGGATATAGGCCACCCGCTCTTCCATGGCCGCGAACACCTGGGCGTCACTGCCGTCCGCTACACTGTCATGGATGGCGGTAACGGTCACAGTCTGCGGGGTATGCCAGTTGCTTGCGTCAAACGTCAGGGAACCGTTCAAGACACCGTTTACATAAACCTGATAGTCCTTGCGCTCCCCGTTGTTGGCCTCATCCACAAAGGCCAGATCCGAGTTATATGTCCTGGTCATTACGGAGGCAACGTCCACCGTAACCGTTTCTCCCGCCGCCGGCGCGCTCGTCAGCACCACCGTGAAGGAATCCTGGGTTTGGGCATAACCGGTGCCTGCCAGACTCTGGGTGACCTTGTAACGGCTGGTGTGGTCCAGCGCGTCAACGAGCGCGTCATCAAGCGTGAAGGTGCCGGTTTCAGGGTCATAGTCATTGATGGTAAAGGACTGGCCCGCTCCCGCGCCTTCGGTGATTGTCAGCGTCTTTCCTTCCAGGCTGATCACGTCCGGGTTAACCGCATGGTTCTGAAGGGTCACATTGAGCTGATAGGAAAGGCCGGCCTTCACCCCGCTGATCGTGTCAGGCACATAGCCGTCCAGGGAATCGGTGTAAGAGCCAACCTCAATCCGGTAGGATCCTGCCGTATCAAACACATACTCCAGGAAGGGATCAGCGGCCGTCCAACTCCCCCCATCCAGCCAGTCAGCGTAATTGCTCGTGGCCAGCACGACTTCCCCACCGGTTACCGCGTCGTCCCCTATCAGCCGAAGATAAAGGCTGGTCAGGATTTCATGCGGAATGACGGGGCCCGGAACGGTCCCGATAAGTGGTATTTCAATGAACGTCTGTTCATAAACGACGTCATTAAACAGGCTGCCGTAATCGATGTCAAATATCCCCTGGACTGTCCCGTTGCCGCGGCTTACTTCCACCGTGTCGCCATCAAGATTAATGCTTATCTGAGCGCCGCCTGCGTGGGAAGCACCCTGCACCACATCCGCCAGCTGCCCGGCTACATCCGCGAGGGACTCGTCTTCTCCCTGCACGATGTAATCATAGGTCACCCCGTGTATCGTAACGCTCCAGAGCTCACCTTTTAGAACATCCCCTTCCCTCTGCAGCGTAACGGTGGTCGCACCCTCCCAGTGATCGCGGTCGTCCTCCGTGCCACCGGCCTGCTGTGTCCCGGCGACCTGCCGCAACTGCGCCACCTGGTTTACCACCACCAGGGACCCGTCGGTATTGGTCAGTTGCAGTGTGCTGCCCAATGTGGCCACCGTATAGTCGGCGTCCACGATACCCGCGAGGCCGTCCGCCACATCATCCAGGCTGGTATCGGCATCCTGGACCGTGTAAGGTGCATAGCTATGGCCGTCGATGGTCAGGGTCCACTCATCATCATCCGCAAACGATCCGTCAAGATCGACCGCGGTGGTCCAGTCTTCGGCAACACTGCCGGTGAAGGTGGCGTCGCCGTCAAGGGCGGCAGAGGTAATCGTGAAATCGATTTCCACGCTGACGTCATCAATCGTCAGCGTGTTCGTGGCGGCATCGTACGCAGCGGATGCGCCGATGGCTCCGGCAAGCCAGGCGCCGATATCATCGACATTAATCACACCATTGCCGGCCCCTGCGGGATAGTCATCGGCGACCACGTGGGTGTATGTGGCCTCCGTGCCGTTCAGCGGCGTCACCGTCAGGGACCATTCTTCGCCCGCGCTAACCGTTCCGACCAGGACTATATCGGCCTGGGCATAATGACTGGGCTTGCTGTTGTTGATATCCAGGGTCATGGTACCTGGATCCGGGCCGGCCACACTGGCGGAGGCGGTAAAGGCCGCGTTGGTCTTGGTCACGGTCAGCGTCTGGGCGGTATTATCATAGACAACCTTGAAACCGGCAGCCGATAGATTAGAGGCAACGGCAGTGGTTCCGGCAGTGTCAAACTGCTGTCCCACGGCATCCACATCATCGTTTGCCTGGACAACATAGTCATAATCGCTACCGTCCAAGGTCAGGGTCCAGACTTCATCTACCTGGGCCAAGCCGCCCAGGTTAAAAACGGCCTGCTCGTAATCACCGTCGGTGCTCTCGACCTCGTTGGCAAAGGTTGCCGTCCCAGTGCCACCTGCTGTGAAATCATAAGAAACAAACCCGCCTGCTTTGGATACGGAAAGAATATCGTTGGCACCATGATATGTAACCGTGAAGCCCGCAGATGATATCGCTGCATTACTCGCAAACCACTGTCCCACCTCATCCAGGGTGTCCCGCTGTGCTGTGGTTACGCAGGTATAGAGTACACCGTCAAGGGTTAAGATCCAATTCTCGTCTTTAGCATTCACGGAGGTACCGGACAGATTAATCTCAACGGACTCCAGTGCAGGAGAACTGCTGTTCAAAGCCATTGTCCCCTGAACAGATGCGGCGGTAATGCTGAGCGCCACATTGACGCCATCGGCATCCGTGATCGTCAGAGTCTTTGCAATGTTATCATATGAGGCGGACGCGCCAATCTCATTTTCAAACCAGGCGCCGACATCGTCAATATCGATATCCCCGTCGGTATCGTAATCATAATCGGCCAGCGTGTCATCGTAACTGTAAGTCGTTGTCGCGCCGTCCGCCCGTGTCAGGGTCAGGGCCCAGGTTTCACCTTCATGCACCGGCCCGGTGAGGTCCACCACTGCTGTAGACCAGTGGCTGACATCTCCGCTGATAGTCTGCGTAGCGTCGTTAGGCGGCGCGGCGATCTCCAGATCAACGGTAAAGCTGCTGCCGCTGGTCCGGCTCACGGTCACGGAGCTGCCCGAGGCGGTAATGGTATAACCGGCCGGTGCGTCATCTTCCAGTCCAGCGGCGATATTCTCAAGCGTGTCGCCATAGGCAACCGTGTACGCAGCCTGTGCCTCGCCACCGTTAAAACTCAGAGTCCAGCTCTGGTTGTGGTGGGCCGTCCCGGAAAGAGCCAGCGTGACCGCCTGCCACGAGGCGGATGCGGCTTCGGTGGGCAGCGCCGTTCCGGTAATCGCGGCCGTTGCTTCCGGGCTGACGCCGGACTGCTGAAAGCTCAGCGTGAATCCGGTGACCTTGGTCAGCCGCAGGGTGTCGATGCCGGGGCCGGTTACCGCTCCCACCGGGTTGTAAGCTGGATATGCCACATTGATGGCCCCGACCAACCCACCGGTCCCATCCGATCCATGGATGATGGTTTCCAGTGTATCACCGTCCTGAACCGTGTAAGAAACCGGATGACTGTCAACCACCACTGTCCACACATCACCAGGCACGACCGGTCCGGCGGAATCAAAGGTGATGTCCGCCGTGGTGAAATGAACGCCTCCGGTGGCAAGCGTCTGCGTAACCGAACCGGCCGCATGAACCGTCTGGGTCAACCCGTTGAAAATAAACCCGCTCGGGTCGAAGATGTTCATGAGGGTCGAGTCTGTAGAGTTCAGTGCGGCGGTGACGCTGTAGTAGTCGGTCGTGGAGTCGTCGCTCTTGTCGTTGATCTCATCGGCCAGGCCGTTGATCACATCGGCCAGGGTAGTGTCCGTGTCTTGAACCGTATAGGTGTAATTCTGACCGTTCAGCGTGATGGTCCAGACATCGCCCCCGGCCACAGTCCCGTTAAGCCGAACGCCAGCCTCGATATAGTACTGGCTGCTGGAGGCCGTCCCGCTCACCGTACCGGCGTTTGGACGCAACATGGCCTCGGTAACCTCAAAGCTGTAGTTATCCCAGGTGCCGTCGCCATCTCCGATAACCGAGGTATAGGCCGTGCTGTAATCGATGATGCCCGCGGCCGGATTCTCCAGGTCGCCGATATCGGTATTGTAATAGGTATACCAGTATTCCAGGACCTCAATGGACTGGGCGGTGTTGTTGCCCGTCTCATTTTCGTATTGCGGCCTGGCCGCATAGGTAAAGGCATCCACATCGTGGGCATCCACCGAGACATGCAGGGAGTAGTCTGCGCCCACGGGGATCTCCGCGCCCGTCCCCAGAATCCAGCCCAGCATATCCGTTACTTTTATCAGATACGTGCCGGCTTCGGTCAGTTCCATCTCCAGATAGCCATCATACCAGGTACTGCTGCCTTCCTTACCCCACGCGGGATCGCTGATAAAACCATCCTCGATTGTCTGGCCCTCGGGATTAATCAATTCCAGGGTGGGGATCCACCAGACCGAATCGAAGGATCCGGTTGAAGAATCGTACTCAAAACCATGGTCGATATCGAGAATGACCGTCACGGAATCGGACGATTCGTCCAACATCTCCTGAGTCACTTCGAAGGAAAAATAATCGACCGTATCATCGCCAGTCGCCTGAACCGTAATATGGGGAATGGTCTGAGAGGTATTCTCCGTCGTATTGCCGATTTCATCATTGAAATTCTGTCCCCAGGCGCCCAGCTCCAGGTCCTGGGGGACATTGATGGAGTCATTACCATCCACCTCGTTGATTTCAGAGGCCCCGAAATCGGCGACTATAGAGATGTCACCGACTCCTGCAGTGCCGCTGATCTGGCCGACGCCGATGGTAACGTCCTCGGTGGGCTCAATGACATCCGTGGAACCGCCCGTCTGGGCGACATAAACCCCAGGAGTCCCGTCGATGATCTTGACATCCACGTAGGAAACGCCGATATCGTTGTATCCGTTGTCATCCGAGGAAACGGAGTGCGTAATCCGGGCGAAATGGGTCCCTTCGGCGACGCCGTCATCAGCCGCTCTGATATAAACCTCCTGACCGATGTCCCAGTTGGCGGTCGTAAATACCAGAGATAGAAGCGGGTCCCCATGCTCATCAACAATTTCGACCTGATTTTCACCGAGCGGGTCGGAGACAGAAACGGTCACATCCGCTTCCGGCGCACGGTTTAACACGACGGTATAATGGTCTTGGGCCTGTGCGATGGAACTTTTCTCAAATACCACCGTATCGTTGCCCGACTGCGCGACAAGGACACCGGGGGCGTCATTATCCACGACCTCCACCGTCAGACTGGTAACCGCCAGACCGTCGTACTCATCACCGTCATCCGAGGATCGCCCCTGAGTGACACTGTGTTTAATCTCGTAAGTTTTCAGCCCTTCGGCCAAACCGTCGTCAGGCGCCGTCACCGTGACGGTTTGCGGGATGTACCAGTTGCTGTCGTCAAACAGCAGGGTGACCCCCTGTTCGTTGCCGTTGAGCTCGACACCCTTCCCACCGGCATCGCGTTCAGTTTCGGTAGGCAGGGTGGCGCTTGCCGTCACCCGTACGTCCTCTTCCGGCGGACGCGTCAGCACCACGGTATACTGTGCCATGACCAGGCCGCCCGCAACCACGCCGACATCTTCAAAGACGCGTAAGGCGCCTTTCGTCATGCTCACGGCGATTCCGGCTTCATCCGCATCCATCACATTAACGGACACGTCTTGGGCAAAAACACCCTCGAAGTCCGAAAAGTCATCCGAGCTATCCACCAGAAGTTCTATAATGCCGCTGTGACCCAGCAGGTCGTTACTGACCACGGAAATCGCTTCGCCGTCAGTGCCGCCACCCGTATTAAAGGTGTCGCTTCCGAGACCACCGATCAGGACGGTTTCCACGTATTCACTGGTGGAGGCGATAAAGAAGTGATCGTTCCCTTCCAGAGCGTAGACGACCACCTTTTCAATTCCGCCGTACTGGACGAACAATCCGGCACCGTAAACACCGCCGTGCGTCACCACGAAGTCATCGCCGAACTCGGTGCCCACCACTGTCAGGGTGTCGCTGCCGTCACCACCCTCCACATTCACCGGGGCATTGACGGTATAGGAAATAAAATCCGCTCCCTGTCCGCCGTTGATATTCGTGAACGGCGCCTTGGGATCGTCCGGATCCACCTGGACAAAAGCCCTGACCGTAAACGTATCATTGTCCGCTTCACCGTAAAGGGACAGCTCGGCCAGGTTGCGATAGACCGTAAAGGAATCCTCGCCGACGCCTCCGTAGAGAGTGGCCGCATAGCTGATGCCGTTGGACAGATATCCCTGGGTGGTCAGGGTGGTGCCGAAACGGTCCTCAGGCGCCAGTCCGGCGTTTTCATCCCGGGGGGACAGGAACATCTGGCCCACCTGGAATGTGTCATCTCCCTCGTCACCGTAGATGGTCATGGGAGAATTGTTATCGTCAAATACGAAGGTATCGTCCCCTTTCCTGCCGTATACATAGACTCCGCCGTTGATATCGCCATTATAATTGACCCGTTCAACCACGCCGTTCTCCACGGGGACGCGGTTTTCATCCATTTCCAGGCTCATGATGGCCCCGGGCCTGAACAGGAAGTAATCGGTTTCGTCGGTAGCGTAAATCCGGAGACTGTCACTACCCAAGTCACCGGAGGGCGACTCGTCGTATACATTAAACAGGGCCGCGTCATCACCGTACAGCTCTATTTCGTAAAGATCACTGCCTCCAAAACCGGTCAGGGTGACAGCGCCGGCAACGTCATACAGCGGTTCGATCATCGGGAAGTGATCGTCATCGCTGTCGCCGTAAATGAAGGCCTGGCTGCCGATGACGGTGGCTGCCGCGGAGATGTTGACAGTGCCTCCGACGTCGTCCGCATTGCCATAATCAATATAGAAGAAGAGATCAGCTGCCGCCAAAATCGTGCCGTCAATATGCAGGTCATCCCCGGCCTGGAGGATCACATTGCCGGTAGCACTCAGGGTGATTCCTTCGGGGATGTATATGTCATCCGGGCCGTCGGCGGCGTCCCATGCCCCCGAATCGTCCGCATCGTCATGGGATGTTACTGTAATACCCGCAGCATCTCCGACAATATTTCCCTCTTCATCCCTTCCGGAAACGATATCCCTGGTAATGATGACAGGGCTGCTGGCGCCGATGTTGACCGAACCTCCGCTTAAGATACCCGGTCCCTCCCCGGATGTCACCCCGCCCACGGTCAGGGCGCCATTATTCATGATCCACGTGCTGCCTGTGGTGGACTGTCCTTCGATATTGCCGACCTGGGTGGTAATCGGTCCGTTGCCCGTGCCTTCGGGCTGGCCGATATCCCCGCTGGCGAAAAGGTAGGTCTTGCCGGAAGTGACGTTGGCACCACTGCCGGTCAGGCCATTGAAGATACTGCCCGTTGGCACAGTGACAAAAGCGGTATGTGCCCCTCCTGCCGCCACCTGTCCGAGATGGAGGTCACCATCGGGTTCAATGATGTAAATATTGCCCAGAAGACTTGAGGCATTCAGGAGACCGGAGCCGGAGTGAGCGCTGTCGATGTCCAGATCATTGCCTGACACGCCGATTCCGCCGACTTCCGCGGTCAGTGAAATTGTGTTGCCGATCACGTCGGCGGCGATGTCGTTATTTGCATCCAAAATGGAAAGATGGGCCTTCAGGTCCACGTCGCCGGCAGTGGACGAGACGAGGTTCACGTACAGGTTGCCCTCGGTCTCGGCGATCCGGATGGTGCCGTCGGCCGTGGCCGTCAGGGTGCCCGATCCGAGGAGATTCACGTCCAGGTAGTCGCCCGCCTCGCCGATCGCGCCCGCCGTGATGTTCAGGGTGTTGGCGCGGATATTTTCGAAATCGTTGTTGTAGCCATCCACGATGGCACCCGTCGCCGTGAGGTGAACGCCGCCGGACCTTGCGTAGAGGGTTCCCACGTACAGGGTGTCGACAAGCCCGGTCAGGTAGATGTCGGTCCCCGCCCGCGCCGTGACGGTCGACGTTCCGTCGAGATTCACGGTGAAGGGCTTTGCCGCGGTGCCGAGGGATTTCTCGGCGGCCTCAAGGACCAGATCGCCGCTCACCACATTGGCGACACCGGCCACGGCCACGTTGTAGATGCCCTGGCCGCCCTTGATACGGACCGTCTCTCCGGCATGGACCGAATCAATGTTGAGGTCGCCTTCCGATCCCAGATAGACGTTCGCGCCGGCCGTGATATTGATTTCGCCGGAGGATTCGACGTCGACGTCCTCACGCTGGTCGATGGTGATGGTCGATTTGACGACGGTCTTATCAAGCGGGTCGAGAATCTCGTGCTGCACGCTTACGGCTTTGTTGAACTCGTTGACCACGGCGTCGTCGGCACTCAGGGTCAGGGTGGAGCCGCTGACGGACGCGATCCGATAGATGTTATCGTTGTTCGCGCTGCCGGTGATCCGGATCCGGTCTCCGACAGCAAATCCGGTCCAGACACCGTCCTTGCGGACGATCTGATCGGCGCTGCCGAAGTCCTTGAAGTCCACGGTTGCGGAAGCGACCACGCCCCAATAGCCCACGTCATCCCGCTCGGCCGCCGCCAGGGCCACCCGTTCGTCGTCCGTCAGCGTGAGCGCACCGCCCGTCAGGTCGATCTCGATCCGGCCCGCCGAGTTGCCCACGCCACCCGAGGTGACCAGGGTCACGTTGGCGCCCACGATGTTGGGATCCTCAAAGGCGCCCTGGGTGTCGGTGACCGGCTTGAGGAGGCCCGCACCGATCGCGTAGAGCAGTTCTTCCTCGGTCCATACCTTGACGCTGCCGCGCAGGGTGCTCTCCTCCACGGCGCTCAGGTGATAGACAAAAGCGGAATCATAGGACACCGGGAACGCCTCGCCCCGGGAAACGAAGTAATCGGCGAACTGTCCGTGCAGGGTGTGGTACTGCGTGGTCCGGCTGTTCTCCAAGGTCGTGATGGCGGCCTCGATTTCTCCCGCCGTCTTCCCCTGCCCTGCGTAGTAATCTTCATACCATGCGCGCTCGGCGGCGGAGAGGGTGATTGTCTGGGAGGCATCGTAGCTTCCGCCCACCGAATTGCGGTAGACCCAGTAGGTCCGGTATTCCCCTTCCTTGGTCGCTGCGAACGAGGCGACGATGTTGTCGATCTTGGCCTGGGCCCCGGTGCTGTTGGTGAGCTGGAGGTCTTTCCACATGCCCTCCTTCAGCTCATTGTAGGTCCGCTCGTCCCGTTCCTCGGTCTGGTTGGCATCGCGAATCCCGCCGGTCGCCACTTCCACATAGACGTCATGTCCTGGAGCGTCGATCTTTTTCAGCCGCAAGTCGCCGATCATCTCCTGCAGATAGACGCCGCCCGAGGCGGTGGCCGAAACGTTGTCCTTTAGCAGGGTGCCGGAATCGAGTTTCAGGAGCCGGCTACTGTCGTTCCCGATCCCACCGCCGTTGGCGATCAGGCTGATCCCACCGCCCTGGACGAGGCCATCGTACCAGGTTCCGTCGGGCTTCTGGGCGACGTATATCCCGCCCTGGGCCGTCAGATTTACATCTCCGCCAGAACCCAAGGCATCGTGCCCGGTTACCACCTGGTCCACGGAGAGGGCGCCGATGGTCTCGTTGATCTGGATCTTCCCGGCCGTGGTGACGGCCTTCAGGCTGGGCCGGTGGGCAACCTTCTCCCACTTGGTCGTATCGGCGTAGTTCTGCACGCGGAGGTCCAGCTCGGCGGGCGTGCCCTTGTAACGGTAGACGGCGCCGGCTTCGCCCCCGCTGGTATAGTTCGAGGCGAGCTTCACCCGGTCGTCCGTGGTGAGGGTGGTCTTGCCGCGTTTGGCGACCTCTTCGTAGTCGTCCGGATAGCCCACATAGGCGGTGGTATACTGGTAGACCGGTTCGTCGGCCAGGTTCGTGTTGATGGCGCTGTCGCTTCCGATCCCCGTCTTGGCGGTTAGTTCGACGCGTAGGCCACCGACGTACGCGGCATCGCCGGTCTGTTGGATGGCGCCGTCGGTCGTGATGGCCGTCGTGCCGGATGGGTTGAGGACCGGCCCCTCCAGCACGACGTTACCGACCGAATCCACGTTGACCTGGCCCTGGTCATAGCCGATGAACTTGATGGCAAAGGACCGGTCGGACTCGATCGTGTGGGTGTAGTTGTTTTCGTTGGTCTGTTCCTTCGCCCACCAGGAGTGGTAGGTCTTCTTGCCGTACCAGGTGCTGTCCACACGGCGGTTGGTGAGTTGCCAGTCTGTCGCGCTGGTGACCCGCGTTGAGAAATCGTAGGTGTAATTCTCGGTGATCGAAGCATCTTTATAGAAATAGGGGCCGGTGCCTTTGATCACCGGCTGGCCCAGCGGCTCGGTATGGCTATTTTCCTCAACCTCCGGGTCCTCGGCCAGAGCGTCAATCCCGAGCCAGGCGCTCTTCTGAACATGGCTGGTATAAAGGGTCCCGGTCTTCTGGACCACCGACCAACCATAGCGCCAGCCATCGGCGGGTGTGTAGGTATCCGTCGTTCCCAGTGTGTTGACCACGGCGCCCGTGCCGTTGTCCACCGTGCGGATCACGTTGCTGCCCGACATACGGTAGAGTGTGACGGTCTGCGCGGAAACCGCGTCTTTGGCCTTGTCCACGATGAGCAGCGTGCCGGCGCCTCTCTGCGAAACATCCAGGCGGTTGATCACCATGTCGTAGGGGGTGTCGTTGTTGACCTCGACCTTGGCGTAGCCCCCCAGCACGCGGATCTCTCCCGTACCCGTGTTCATGATGTGTCCGGTCAGCTCGATGTGACCGCCACTCACGCGCATCTCGTCCACCACGATCTGCCGGGTGGCCGTATCGAAGCGGACGATGAAGTCTTCCGTGGAGGCGGTCTGCAGGGCCACCTGTCCCCTCTGCCACGGGCTGATGGAAGCGATCTCATTGATCGTAGCGGCGCCCAGATTAAGGATGTAGTCGGACTTGCCGCTTTGCATGATGCCGTTGATGTTCAGGTACTCGGCATTGATGAAAATCTTGTCGCCATAGAGATTTACGCCACTCGGAACTTGGCTGAGGATTGTGTTCACATAATCAGGGTATGCAGGCACCTCCCCGATACCAGGCATATCCACGATGCCGTCGGCAGGTCGGACACCCCCGGCAGTGTAACTGTTCCAAAGCGATGCCGCCTCCCCACCCACGGAGTAGGATGAGACACCGTCGATGAAAACCGTGCCGCCGGCAATCACGGTCATGTTCTTGGCGCGCACCGTGCTGCTGAAAATGATGTTCCCTTGCCCAGCCGGGTTGGTCTTGAAGGTGACGTCGCCGCTCAGGTTGTTGACGGCGCCGACAACGGTGATGTCCGGCCAGGCATAGACGTCGCCGCCGATGGTTCCGGCGACAAAGTCGTTCTCCACGTAGATGGACGGATCGGAGAGCGCATTGTCGGGAAGGGCGCTGAAAGATGCTACACCCGCCGTCACCGGCGACCAGGGCGTCGGTTTCCGGGCGTCCTCATCGTCGTTGATCTGGTTCTCCTGGTCGGCATTGCTGCTGTTCGCGTCGTTGATCGGGTCGTTCTGCGTCACCTCCTGGCCGTTGAAGAAGAGTCCGCCGTTGTTTTCCGGGATGGTGATCCCGTTGATCACGACAAAGGCCGGGGTATGGTTGAGAATAGTGACGCTCGCATCGCCCGGTGCATCAAAGCTGCCCGAGCCCTTCAACTGATCGGAGCGGATGTCGATCAACCCGGCTTCGGCCCAGACCGGGTCGATGTTGACCGTCATGACGTACTGTGCAACCGGCGTCAGCACGCCTCCGCTGGAATCCAGCAGCCCTTCGGAAAGCAGCAATGCTTCAAGCCGGGCGATTTCACTCTGGTAGTAGTTGACCAGCGTGGCGTTGCCGCTGTCCTTGTACAGGGAGTACTGGGCCCGCGCGGTCTCCAGCTCTTTAACCAGGTCGGACTGGAGCACCTCCTGGCTGACCGTAAACCCGATCTTCTGGTCTGCGGCGTTGACCTTGCCGCTCGCGGTGATCGTTCCGGCGCTCTTGTCCCAGCCGTCCAGGGTCAGGGACCAGGTCCGCATGATGCCCGTGCGCACCGTGCCGTCGATCGTGACGATGCCGTGGCTCTCGGTCCGGACGGTTCCAGCGTACATCTCTTCGGCCGCCGCCCCGTTCAGGGCATCGGCGAGGGAGCTGACCCAGTTGACCGCCTTGGCCTTTCCGGTCATCTCGCCGAAACCATACCGCTCGGCGTGGATCCGGGCGCTCCGCGCCGTCTCCAGGAGCGCGCCTGGCGCCACGGTGATCGTGTTCTCCTGCATCAGGTAGGACTTGGCATCCACGTCCTCGATGGGGATGGCGCTGCCGGCAAAGCTGTCGAGACGGGCCTCCACCGCGTAGGCATCCCTGACGAAGTCGGTGCTGGTTCCGGCAGAGATGTCGAGGTTCCCTATGGCCCGGACGTAGGCGCCCGAGCCGATGATGACCTCGTTGGTGGGACACACGTTCGCGACTGACTCGCCGATGATCAGCGTGCCGAGTCCATAGGCCTGGGCGTTGACCTTGGCCGAGACGTCGGCCGTGCCCCGTGCCGTGATGTTGATGGCCCCCACGCTCTTAAGGTCCGCGTCTCCCACCTGCACCCGGGCCAGATCGTTATTCGTCTGGATGGTGGAGTAGGCCCCAAGGCCGCTCAGTCCGCCGCCGGCAGTGAAATTGATCTTGTCCTTGACGATGAGATCGTTCAGGGCCTTGAGTTTGAAGTTTCCTGGCGAGGCGACACTGCCCACCACCTCCAGGGAGGCGCCGTTCCCCACGGTCACCAGCGTCGTGAAGCTGATGAGCGTCTCGCTGTCCGCGCTGCCTCCGGCAATGATCCCGTAGGCCTCACCGTCGATGTTGCCATCGAAAAGCGAGTTCTTCCGGGCCCGGTTCACCGCGTCCATGGCGACGTCCCTGGCCTTGACGCTCACGTTGTTCCCGACCTTGGCCTCCACCGAGGAGCTGACGGTGTTGTCGATCTCCGCCCCCGTGCCTCCGAAGAGACCGCCGGCCAGTGCCTTGACCTGGCTGTTGAACGTCGCGGTGTGATCGGCCGTGATGCCGAATGCGCCGGTTCCCCGGGTGCTCAGGTCGATGGTCCGTCCTGCAATGCCGTCCTTGATCTCCGCTTTGGTCGTGCTGGTGTTCACGGTGGTCGCCGTGGCAGCTGCCACGGAGATGCCGCCCACGGATCCGGCAACCGTATAGGCAAAATTGTCATCCGCGCCCGTGGCCGTGACGCTGAGGCTCCCGCCGGTCAGTTTCACGCCGCTGCCGAGATAGGCATCGGTTGTCGTGCTCGAGATCACCTTCGAGGTGCTCACCCCGACTGCAACGAGGCCACCCACATTGCTGTTCGCTTCGGCGTACTGCTTGGTGCTGTTGTCGCCGCTGACCACGGTGGCGCCGGTGATGTTCAGTGTGGTGCCGTCCTGGACGAAGCTTCGGACCGTACTGGAATTGACGGCGTTGCTCACCGTGGCGTCGACGCCAATCAGACCGCCGGCGGAACCGGTCGTCTTGGCCTTGGCGGAATAGCCGGTTGACGGCAGGGCGTGGGAGGCCGTCACGGTCAGGCTCCCGGCCGTGATGGTTCTGTCGCTTCCTCCCACAAAGGCCCGCACCGTAGGCGAGACGGTGGACGTGGCCGTGGAGACGCCGACCGCCAGGGTACCGGCGTTCACCCCCAGGGCCTCGACCTCGACCCTCGGTTTGGCCTTGGCCGATACGAGCATGGCGCCGCCGGCCGTGATATTCGTCAGGTTGTCGGTGTAGGCTTCGACGATCGGGGTGGCCATTCCGATGGCCACCGACCCGCCTGCGGAAATGGAGATAAGCCCGACCGCGGCTGAAAGCGTGTCCACCTTGGCCAGCGCCGTATCGGTCTCGCTCGCTTCCAGTGTGAGATTCCCGTGCACATTCAACGGGCTCTGGACGACATAGGCCCTGGTGGTGTTCTGGATGGTATTGGTCGCCGATGCCCCGCCTCCGCTGACGGAGACGCTGAAAATGCCGCCGCTGAGTGCAGCCGAGGCGGCCGTGGAGACAGCGTCGATTTTAGCGTTCTCGAGGGCCTGGATCAGAAGGTCGCCGGAAGTCGTCGTCACGCTGGAGGTATTGACATAGGCCTCGACGCGGTTCCCGATGTCGTTAGACGCCACGGCAAGTCCGATCGAAACCGCTACCCCCACGCCGCCGAAAGCGGCCGCCAGCGAGGCGGACCCCGCAAACCCGGTGATCTCCGAAGTGTCGTCCGCCTTCAGGGAGGCGCTGCCCGCGACGACGGTGGAGCCGGTTACGAACGATTGGACATCCGTCGAGATCTTGTTCGTGGCATAGACGCCGGACCCGCTGGCGGCAACGCCGACAACGCCGACGGATACGGCCGCCGAAGCGGAGAACACCGTGGCGCGGATGGATTCGTCGGTGGTCGCTGCCTGCGTGAGGGCCCCTGCAGCCGTAATGTGGGAGTTGGTCACATACGCCCGGACCTGAGCCGGCGTCCAAGTGTTGAACAGATCGTACCCGATGAAGTTTCGGGCGACCGACACTCCGATCGAAACGCCCACCCCCACACCGCCGCCGGCGAGAGAGGCGGACGCGGCCGCGATGATCGCGTCGATCGAGGAGGTATCCGACGCAGAGATGACCACGTCCCCCGCGCTGTGGAGGGTGCTGTCCACCACGAAGGCGTTGGTGCGGGTGAGGATGACGTTCGAGGCCGCGGCCCCTGCCCCGCTGACGGCCACCGCGACGCCCCCGAAGCTGGCGGCCAGCGAGGCCGCTGTCGTCACCGCCTCGATGGTGGCCGCTTCGACCGCTTCGATCTCGATGTCGCCGCTCGTCGTTTTCACGTCCTGATCGGCTCCGTCGATGTAGGCCGCCACGTTGTTGCCGATCTCGTTGAAGGCCACGGCGATCCCAATGGACACGGATACACCCACACCGCCGAAGGCCGCGGCCAGGCTCGCCGCCCCCGTGACCGCCGTAATGCTCGACGTATCCTGGGTATGCAGTGCCACGCTGCCCGCCTCGATGCCGAGCGCGCCGTCGCCTGCGATGAAGGCCTGGACGTCGGTGGTAACGGTATTGATCGCCACCGCGCCGGCCCCACTGGCGGCAACGCCGACAGCTCCTGCCGAAATAGCGGCCGAGCCGGCCACCACCAGCGCATCGATGGACGGATTCGAAATCGCCGTCACGTTCAGGGCTCCCGCAGCGTCAATGCTGGAGTTCTTCAGATAAGCAAGAACCTCTGCGGCCGATTCATCCAGATTGTCCAGTTCCCAGAGATCGGCGTTGGCGTAGTCCTGCGTCTTCAGGTTGACCGTGTCCCCGCTGTTCGGGGTCAGGGGCGTCGAACCGATGTACTTGTAAACGTAGCCTTCCCGGACGCCCTCCAGGATCTTGACGGTCTGGCCCTGGGTCACCTGGCCGGGCGTGGAGGCGCTTGTGAATGTTGAACCAGCGTCGGCATCCAGGTTCCAGCCGATCAGGTTGGTTGCGAAGGAGAGACCGATCGAGACCCCCACGCCGACGGCCCCGCCTGAAAGTGCGGCGGACAGGGCGACGACGGTCGCCCCGATCGAAGGCGTGGTCACCTTGAAGTTGTTCCCGCTTCGGGTGAGGATATAGGAGTATCCGGTGACCCGGTCCGTGACCGTCCATTCGCTGCCCGAGGTGCGGGTGGTGATCGCGAGGCTTCCGGAGTTGGCGATCCCGTGACTCGTCATTTCGGCGGACAGCTCGTTCGCCAGGAATGCATTATCGGCAATGATGTCCGCATCACGTTCATTCGTCCCAGTAGTGTCTTCGTTGTCCGCGTCGGTCGCGCCGGCATCGTCGAGTTTCGCGGCAAAGTCGCTCCCGTTAGCCACGACCAGATCGTTAAGCGCCCCGACAGCCGGCAGGCTCTTGGCCGTCACATCGACATTCCCCGCGCTGATGACGTTGCTGTCCTCGATATAGGCGTTCGTCCCGCCGAGGATGACGTTGCTCGCCTCGGCGCCGGCCCCGCTGACCGCTACCCCAACGCCGCCGATAGCGGCGCCTACGGAGGCGGCCGCGGAGACTGCGTTGATCTGGGAATGTTCGAGGGCCTCCACAACGATACTGCCGCTCGTCGAGGTAACCGTGCTGTCAAGGATGACGGCCGCGACGTCGTTATCGATCATGTTGTGGCCCAGGGCCACCCCGATGGAGACTCCGACTCCCACGCCGCCGAGCGCCACCGCAATCGATGCGGAACCGGCAAACGCCATGATCCGCGAGGTGTCGTCCGCCTTTATCGCCACGCTTCCGGCCGTGACGGTGGAGCCCTCGATAATGGCTTTGATGTCTGCGGTGATGATGTTGACGGCCACGACGCCGGATCCGCTGACCCCGACCCCGACGCCGCCGGCTGCGATCGCCGCGGAACCCGCCACCACGGCCGCCCTGACGGTCTCGGCCGCCGTGGCTGTCTGGGTGAAAGCGCCTGTCGCGGTGATCGTGGAGCCCTTCACGAGGGCCTGCATCTCCGAACCGATCAGGTTGGTCGCGAATGCCCCGCCGATGGACACGCCAACGCCGACCGCACCGCCTGCGATGGAGGCGGTCAGGGCCGCCACGATGGCGTTGATCGTCGAGGTATCGGATGCGGCAATCGTCACGGCCCCGGCACTGTCGAGAACACTGTCCATGACGTAGGCGTTGGTGGTTGTGGAGATGCTGTTTATCGCCGCCGCGCCGGCCCCGCTCACCGCCACGCCCACCCCGCCGATCGCTGCGGCCAACGATGCCGCTACGGTGATCGAATCGATGGAGGCTGCCTCGACAGCCTGAACTGTGATCGCGCCGCCGCTCGTCGTCTTCACGGCGTTATCGGCATTCATAATATAGGAGGCAACATCGTTGCCGATCCGGTTGAAGGCCCCGGACACCCCGATGGACACCGCCACCCCCACGCCACCGAAGCCGGCGGCCAGGCTTGCTGCCCCCGTGACCGCCTTGATGCTGGAGTTGTCTTCAGCCCTCAACGTAACCCCGGCTGCCTTGATCCCGGCGGTTTCGCCGCCACCAATGGGAATATCGCCATCGATGAAGGTCTTGACTTCGGTCGTGATGGTGTTCACGGCCACCGCGCCAGCCCCGCTGACGCTCACCCCGACCGCGCCGCCGGAAACCGCAGCCGACCCGGCCACCACCAGCGCGTCGATGGACGTGTTCGAGATCGCCGTCTGATTCAGGGCGCCTGCCGCGTTGATGCTGGAGTTCTGGACGTAGGCGCGGACCTGGGCAGGCGACTCCACGAGGTTGACCTGTTCCCAGAGATCAGTGTTGGCGTAGTCCTGGGTCTTCAGATTGACGGTGGTCTCCCCGCTGTTGGGGGCCAGGGGCGTCGAACCGATGTACTTGTAAACGTACCCTTCCCGGACGCCGCCCAGGATCTTGACCGTCTGGCCGTTGGCCACCTGGCCGGGCGCGGATGCTGTCGTGTAGTTAGAGCCGGCATCGGCGTCCAGGTTCCAGCCGATCAGGTTTGTCGCGAAGGAGAGACCGATCGAGACCCCCACGCCGACTGCGCCGCCGCCGATGGCCGCTGTTGCGGCAATGACCGTGGCGCCGATGGTGGAGGTGCTGAGTTTGAAAACGTCGCCGACCCGGGTGACGACGTAGGAGTACCCCTTGACCCGGTCCGTGACCGACCACTCGCTCCCCGCCGTGCGAATGGTGACTGCAAGGGATCCCGAGTTGACGATTCCCTTGGCCGCCAGGATACCCGACAACTGGGTCAGGAAGGTCGCATCGCCGGTGATGTCGTTATCTCTCTCGTTCTGGCCCGCACCGGTTGTGCTCTCGTCGTCCGCATCCGTTTCGCCGGCATCGTCCAACTTCCCCGCAAAGGCGTTCGCACCGCCCACTCCCGCTAGATCTGCCGCCGTCAGATTTCCCAGCGGCCCCGTAGCCGGCAGGCTCTCCGCCTTGACATTCACATCCCCGGCACTGGTGATGACGCTGTTTTCGATATAGGCGTTCGTCTTGGTGAGGATGACGTTGCTCGCTTCGGCGCCCGCGCCGCTGACCGACACCCCGACCCCGCCGATGGCAACCGCCAGCGCCGCCGCGGCAGAAACCGCGTTGATCTGGGAGCGTTCGACCGCGTACGCTTCGATCTTGCCGCCTGTCGACTCGACCGTGCTCCCGGAGATGTAAGCCGCAATATTGTTGTCGATCATGTTGTGGCCGACAGCCACCCCGATCGAGACCGCGACGCCGACCCCGCCGAATCCGCCCGTGATGGCCGCAGCCCCACCGAAGGCCATGATGCTGGAGGTATCGTCCGCCGTCAGAACGACACTCTTGCCGGTGACATCGCTGGATTCACTGATATGGGCATTGACGTCGGTGGCCATCGTGTTGATGGCAACCACGCCTGATCCGCCGACGCCGACCCCCACGCCGCCGGCCGCGATGGCCACGGAACCGGCGAATACATAGGATTTGATCATCTCATCGGCCGTTGCGGTAATCTCGACATCACCGCCGGCCGTAATGGTGGAACCCTCTACGTAGGCCCGCACCTGCGAATTTCCGAGAAGCGGGTTGACGCCGATCGTATTGCCTGCAAAGGCCGCTCCGATGGCGACCCCCACGCCCACGCCGCCGGCCGCCACCGCCGCCGAGGCAGCCGCAACAACGGCCTCGATGGTCGACGTGTCGGTGGCGCCGATGACGACATCACCGGACACACCCGCCGTCGTCAGGACACTGTTCTCGACATAGGCATTGGCCCTGTTCGCAATCGAGTTGATCGCGGCCGCGCCGGCACCGCTCACTGCAACACCGGTCCCACCGAAGCCGAGGGATACGGAGGCGGCGACGGTCTGCGTCGAAATATCGGCGGATTCAGTGGCTCCCACCGTGATGGCGCCGGAGGTCGTATTGATGCCGCTGTTGGCCCGGGTGACAAAGGCGGAGACATCGTCGCTTATTTCGTTGAAGGCCACGGATATACCGATGGCCACGGCAACGCCGGTTCCGCCGAAGCCGCCGGCCACGGTCGCGGCGCCGGTCACCGCATGGATGGCCGAGGTGTCGTCGGCCGTTACGGTGACGCTGCCGGCCTCGATGCCCGTGGCGCCGTCGCCGTCGATATAGGCGCTGACATCGGCAGCGATCACGTTCATGGCGGCCACGCCCGCACCGCTGACGGAAACGCCGGTCCCGCCCGCCGAAACCGCCACGGCCCCGGAGATGACGATGGCATCGATGGTCTGGCTGGAAACCGCTTCAACCTGGATGCTGCCGTCGGCCTCGATGCTTGAATTCATCACATAGGCATGGACATCGATGGGGGCTTCGGCCAGGTTCACCTGTTGCCACAGGTCTCTATTCCCGTAATCCTGGGTGGTCAGCCTGGCGCTGCCGACGGATTCCCACAGCGCTTCGACCTTCTCCCAGATTGCCGTATCGGTATAGTCCTGGGTGGACAAGTCCTTCTCACCACCGGCGCCCTTGTACCGATAGACCGCCATGCCGTCGCCCTTGATGCTGTCTGTATCATTATCGATGCCATAGCCGGGCACGAGCTTGACCAGATCGCCCGTGTTGAGCGTCGTGCTTCCCGCACCGCTGACGTAGTCGTACCCGGTGTAGTCCTGGGCCGACAGGTCCACATCTCCTTCGTTGCCGAGGTAACGGTAGAGGGTCGTGCCGGCGCCGCGGATTCTATCCGTTGCACTGCCTTCCCCGTAACCGGTCTCAACCTTGACCAGGTCGCCCTTCTTAAGATGAATCGTGCCCTGGCCGGTGGTGTAATTGTAGAGATCCACATCCTCGCCGACGTATTCGTAAACATCTCCGGCCCTGACGCCCGATTCGACGAGGACCCGGTCGCCGTTCGCGAGGCTCCGAGGATCGCTGCCCGTTGTTAAATCGTAAGCTGCTTCAAAGGCCTCCCAGCCGATCATGTTGCTGGCCAGGGAAACACCGATGGAGACGCCGACCCCCGTACCGCCGGCGGCCACCGCAAAGGCCGCGCTGACGATGACCGCCTGGATCTGCGCTTCGTTGGTCGCGAGCACCTCTACCTTGTTTGCATGCAGGATCTCGCTGTTCAGAACGTAGGCGTTTGTTTCCGTCAGGATCACGTTCGATGCCATGGCGCCGGCGCCGCTGATCGCGACCCCGGTCCCGCCGAAGCCTGCCGAAAGCGCGGCCGCCGCGGAAATTGCCCGGATCGTGGACAGTTCTTCGGCCTTGACCAGGACGTCGCCGGTCGCGCGGATTCCCTGATCCACGTTGGCGATTGAGGCGAGAACGTCGCTGGCGATCATGTTGTGGCCGTAGGAGACGCCGATGGCCACCGACACGCCGGTGCTTCCGAAGGAAACCGCGATCGATGCGGCGCCCACCAGCGCGGTGATGGTGGAGGCGTCCGCGGCGGTTACAGAAAGATTTCTGGCCTGGATCCCGTCGGTAACCCCGCCGCCGATGGCGACGTCGCCATCGATGTAGGACTTGACGTCCGCGCCGATCATGTTCAGGGCCACGGCACCCGATCCCGCCACGGCGACGCCCGTTCCCCCACCGCCGGCGATGCCCACCGAACCGGCCAGGGTGATGGCGCCGATGGTCTGGCTGGCGGCGGCCGAAACCTTCACGTCGCGGATGGCGTCCACGCTCGAATTCAGGATGTACGCGTGAACCGCCGCCGGATCTTGGCTGCCGTCCAGATTGTAACCGATGTAGTTGATGGCGACGGCTGCGCCGATGGAAACCCCTACACTGGTTCCGCCGCCTGCGGCGACCGAGGCGGCCATGGCGCCGGTGACCGCGGCGATCCCGGAAGAGCTGGCCGCGCTCACAATCACGTCCCGCGCGCTTGCAATCGCGCTATCCTCGATGAAGGCTTCCACGTCTGTCAGGACAACGTTCATCCCGATGGCGCCTGCCCCGCTGACGGCAACTGAGGTGCCGCCGGAGAAGGCTGCCGAAACAGAGGCCGCCGCGGTTACGGCGCTGATCGAGGCCTGGGACACGCTGAACTTCGCGCCGTCCCATTCGATGAAATAGGTCAGTCCACCGCCGGTGGTAAGGGCCCAGCACTCGCCCTCCGTCATCGAAGAGAGTCGGAGCTCGCCCTCGAGAACGACACCTTGCGCGGCGAAATTGGCGCGCAGGGTCTCAAGGATGACCGCATCGGCTGCCGCGTCCACCTCCGCCTCGTTGAAGCCAACTCCGTCATCCGTAGGATCTTCCGGATCGTCCGTGTCATCACCGGGTTTGTCGGGATTGTCTTCATCCGCCTTGGCGGCGTCATCGAGGTCGGCCGCCGATACGGAAATCCCGTTGTCGAAGAGGTGCTTGCCCCTCGACACCGCCGAAATCGACAGGTCGCCGGTCTCGGTCGTCACACTGGCATCCCGAACGAAGGCCTCGACCTCGTTGCTGACCTCGTTGAAGGCCCCGGCCACCCCGATCGAAACCGCCACACCCGTGCTCCCGCCGAAGGCGGCGGCCACGGAGGCGGCCCCCACGATCACGGAAATGCTCGATGAATCGTCCGCGGTCAGGGAGAGACTGCCCGCCTCGATCACGGTTAAAGCGCTGTCGTCCAGATCGTCGATGAAGGACCGGACCCGCGTCGCAATGCGGTTCTCCGCTCCCGCGCCCGCCCCGCTGACCGAAACCGAGGTTTGACCGCCGGAAACCGCGACCGAGCCCGCGATGACGATCGCATTGATGCTTTGTTCCGAAACGGCATCCAGGGTCAGCGCACCCGCGGCGTCGACGCTCGAGTCGACCACGTAGGCCTGGACCTCTGCCGGCGAACGACCGATGTCGACGCGCTTCCATTCGTCGCGGTTGCCGAAATCCTGTTCAAGCAGGTAATTCGAGGCCTCGCCAGGATCCGTGAGCGTTTCGTCGGCGATGTACTCGTAGATGTCCCCTGCACGCGGACCGGAGAGGATCTCGACCGTATTGCCCTTCACGATCTGGGCCGGCTCCTGGGACGTCGTGTAGGTCGCGGCCCCGAAAGGAATGCTGCCCCAGCCGATGAGGTTCCTGGCCACGGCAACACCGATGGAGGCTCCCACACCGGTGTTTCCGCCAATGCTGATCGCAAAAGAAGCGGCGACGATGATCGCGTTGATCTCGGAATCGTTCAGGGCATCGATATCGACAGCCGCGGCGCTCGCGATGACGCTGTCCTCGACATAGGCGTTTGTCATGGTCAGGATGACGTTGGTCGCCTCGGCCCCGCCCCGCTGACACCGACCGCAACCTTGCCCGCAAACGCCGCCGCAATGGAGGCCGCCGCGGAAACGGCATGGATGGTGTCCGTCCCGGTGGCCGACAGGGTGATGCTCCCCACGGTGCTTTCCACCCCGTTGTCGGCATTCCGAATTAAGGAGGCAACACTGCTCGTAATCGTGTTTTGCGCCAGGGAAACGCCGATGGAAACAGACACACCAACTTTACCGGCGAACGAGGCGGCGATGGAGGCCGCGCCGGCAAACGCGGAGATTGTGGAGGTGTCGCTTGCGGTCAGGGTAATGGTGTCGGCCGATATTCCGGTTGCCCCGTCGCCGTCGATGGACGACTCCACATCCACGCCTATCCAGTTCTCCGACCAGACGCCTGATCCGCTGACACCTACGCCGACCTTGGAGGAGGCGCCGATCCCCACGGATGCGGCGATGACGGCGGAGTTGATCGTCTGGTTCGCCAGCGCGGTTTGAACCAGGTCGCCGTCGGCGTTGATGCTCGAATCTTGAATATAGGCCCTGACCTCAGATGGGGCCGTGGAGAGATCCGCTTCGTATCCGATCAGGTTGCGGGCAATCGAGACCCCGATCGACACCCCGACCCCGGCCTTGCCGCCGCCGCCGACGGCCAGGGAGGCCGCGACGACGGTCGAAGAGATCCCCTGGGTGCTTTCAGCGTTCAGCAGGACGTCGACCGCGCTGGTAATGACGCTGTTTCGGATCGAGGTATTGGTCTTGGAGAGAATGACGTTCTGGGCAAAGGCGCCGGCCCCGCTGACCGCCACCCCGGCACCTTCCGACAAGCCGATCCCCACCCCGAGGGAAGCGGCGGCGGAAACGACATTGATGGTGGCCTGGGAAACAGACAGGTTGGCGCCGCTCTTTTTCAGAATATAGGCTTTCCCGGAACCGTCGATCAGGGTCCAGCCCTCGCCTTCAACAAGCCTGGTCAGCCTGAGATTCGGCGTGACGAGTTTCCATCGCGTGGTATCGGAATAATCCTCCGCGCTGAGGTCTACGGTATGGGATTCCCAGAGGTCATCCGTGGCAAAATCGATGGCGCTCAGGTCAGCGATGGCCGCACCTTCACCCGCGGTACCGACAAACTCGTAGAACGCGCCATCATCCACATCCTTGACAATGGTGCCGGTCGTAACGGTCACGCCGGATGTCTTATCTGAAGCGTAATCCTCTATGACAAGGTACTTGTAGATGCCGCCCGGCTCTCCGCCGTGCGTGAAGCCGTCAACCACTTTCACCGTGTCGCCCGTGACCATGGCCTGCTCGCCGTAGACGGTCGTGAACATGGCGTCGCCGGAGACGCTTTCATTGACGACGAGATCGATACCCTGGTCAATGAGGGCGTCTTTCAACTTGGCCAGGATAGCGGCATCCGCGACCGCATCCTGGGCGGCTTCATCCACCGCATCGTCGGTCGGATCAGCGGCATTATCCGCATCGTTCAAAGGATCGTCCGGGTTGTCCTGATCCTGCTTCGACGCGTCATCCAGGTCGTCGAAGGTGAAGCCGTAGGCGGACGGATCCAGAGTGATGGCGTCCGGGCCGCTCGTTTCGGCCGATAGCGAGATACTGCCGTTGCTCGTCGTAACGCCTTGGTCCGCGTTGGCGATGAAGGCCTCGACCCGGTTGTCCACCCGGTTGAAGGCCAGAGATAGTCCGATCGACACGGACACCCCGGCCTTCCCGCCGACCGATCCGGCGATGGATGCCGCGCCCGCGATCCCTTGGATGCTGGAACTGTCATCAGCCACGAGGGCGATACTGCCGGCGCTGATCCCGGTTGCGCCGTCACCGTTGATGAATGCCCTGACGTCCGTCGCGATGGCGTTCTCGGCATAGACGCCCGCGCCGCTGATGGCGATACCGGCCTTGCCGCCGCCCGCCAGGGCGACCGCGCCTGCGATCACGATGGAATCAATGCTCTGCGTCGATACGGCGTCGGCCGTCAGATCGCCGGATGCCTGGATGCTGGAATTCCGGATGTAGGCCTGGATCTCGGAAGCTGCGGAATCGAGGTCCACACGGCGCCAGGTATCCGGGTCTCCGAACTCCTGGGCCTGGAGGGTCAGCATGTCCAGGTGCTCCCAGATGTCGGTATCCGTGTAATCCGAGGTCGCGAGATCGACCGTGGCGTCGTCTCCCACGTAGCGATAGATCCCGGTCGTGGCAAGGCCGCGATGCGCCGCATCCACCCAAACCCGGTCGCCCTCGGCCAGGGCGACGCTTCCCGCATCCGCGCTATAGTCGAAACGATTGTGATCCGGTCCGAGGTACTCATAGACATCGCCGTCACGCGGTCCCCCGTCGGCGACCTTCACCGTGTCGCCGGTGCGGATCACGGCGGGAGTGCTGTCGGTCGTGTAATCGGTCGGGACGTTGCTCTCCTGCCCGCCGATGATATTGCGGGCAATGGCGACCCCGATGGCCGCGCCCACGCCGGCCTTGCCGCCGTAGGCCACCGAGGCCGCTACGGCCGGGACGATGGCCAGGATCTCGGAAGAGCTGATGGCGCCGAGATTCACGTTCCCCACCGGATCGACCAGCGTCCCGAGGTTGCTTTTGTCGATGTAGGCGTTGGTCGTGGAAGAAATGATGTTCTCGGCCACGGACCCGCCACCGCTCAGGGCCACGCCCGCGTTGCCCTTGCCGACGCCGACGGAAACGGAAGCCGCCACGGCATAGGTCTTAATCGCGGCGCTGTCGACCGCGCTGATCGTGACATCGCCACCGCCCGTCAGGATGCTCCCCGAATCCTTGATGTAGGATTCCGTGGCATTGCCGATCTCGTTGCGGGCCACTGACGCCCCGATGGACAGGGAGGCTCCCGTTCCCCCGGCGCTCCCGACACCGACGCCCATGGCCGCGCCCACGGCGAGACCCCAGATTGAACTGTCCGAAGCGGACGCGATCGCCAGTGCTCCGTTCAGATCGAGGCTGGAGCCGTCCACATAGGAGCGGACCGTGTTGCCGATGGCGTTGATCGCAAACGCGCCGCCCACGGCCATGGCGAGCCCGGTTTTCCCGGCGCCCACGGAGAGGCTCCCGCCGACCGCATTGGCGATGATCGCGGTCCCATCCGTGGCGCTAAGCGACAGACCCGCGCTTCCGACAACCACACTGTCGGAGATCCCGGCCTCGACCGTATTCCGGACGGAATTCACGGAACCGGCCACGGCCCCGGCCAGCGCGCCGCCGAACTGGCTCTTGCCGTATCCAACCGAGAGGGACCCGGCGATCGTCAGGGCCCAGATCCGGGAATCCGCCGCGGCCGTCACGCTCACGGCCCCGACCGGAGTGGCCTCCGTCCCGATGGTGGATCCGGAGATGTAGGCCAAGGTTTCGTTGGAGACCACATTGACCGCCACCGATCCGCCGATGGCCACGCCGACGCCGGTTCTCTCGCCGGAACCCACCGCCAGGCTGACGCCGCCCGCATCGGCCATGATCTGCGTGTTGTCTTTTGCATCCAGACTGACGGCTCCGCCCGCCAGGCTCGTGACGTGGCTGCCCTGATCGATGTAGCTGACCGTCCTGTTGTCGACCACGTTGACCGTGACCGCGCCGCTGATCGCCACACCCACGCCGGTGCCGCCCTGTCCGCCGGCACCTCCGCCCGCGGTGGTTGCGGCGGGCTTTCCGACGCCGACGCCGACGGAGCCGGCAATGGCCAGGGACCAGATTGTCGCGTTCGACACAGAATCCAGGTCCACGATGCCTGCGGAAACGACTTTAGTGTCCGAAATGTGGGTATCGATGGTGTTGCGGACCGTGTTGATGTTGACCGATGCGCCCATGGAACCGCCGACACCGGTGCTCGCACCGATCCCGACCGCTACGCTCAGCGTTCCGGCGATGGCCAGGATCGACGAGTTGTCCACGGCGCGCAGCACGACACCCTCGCCGTTACCGGTGGCAACCGTTTTCCGTGGCGCTCCGCCGCCCTCGATATAGGCTTCGATCGATCTTTCGACGGTATTCAAGGAGCCGGCGCCCGCGCCAGAGAAGGCCAGACCGAACGAGCCCGTCCCCTTTCCGCCCGCGCCGACGCCGGCGAGCGTCATCGCCCAGATCGTCGTGCCGGAGGTGGCGGTCAGATCCAGCCCACCCGCGGAGGTGAGGGTGGAGTCCTCCGAATAGGCCCTTATCCCGCCTGAGACCGAGTTGATCGCGACCGATCCGCCCAGGGAGGCAGCGAGCGCCTTGTTGCCCAGCCCGACAGCGATGCTCAGGATTCCCGCGTTGGCGGTAATGGCCGAACGGTCATCGGCGATCAGAGAAATGTCGCTCCCTGCAATTTTTGTGGTCACCGTGCTCTGATCGATGAACGCCTCTACCGTGCTGGCGATGGTGTTGACGCTTGCCGCCCCGGCCACGGAGATGGCCCCGCCGAAGTTCTGCTCTGCCTTGCCCCCGGACCCGACGCCGCCGATGGTGAGGGCCCAGATGGTGCCGCTCGACGTCGCGTCGATGTCGACCTGCTGCGCCGATATGATCGTGGAGGAAGAGACCGTAGCACGGGTCTCTTTTTGCAGGTCGTTGACCGCGAAGGAACCGCCTATGGAGGCCGCCACCGCGGATGTCTTGCCGATGGCCACGGCAATGCCCACGACAATGGAATTGGCTTCTATGGAGGCGTTATCCTCGGCCGAGAGCGTTACGCCTCCGGATGGGGTCTCAATAGTACTGTCTTCAATATAGGACTCCACAAGCGAGTCCATCAGGTTTACCGAACCCGCCGCGCCTGCGGCGAGGGCAAAGGCGTATTTTGCCGTGCCCTTGGCCCCGGCGCCGAAACCGCCCATGGTCAGGGCCCAGGTGGACGCGCTGGAATCGGCGGTAACGATGACGTCTTTATCCGCCTCGACGTTCACGCCCGAGATGCCGGCCCGAATCTTCTTGTCGGAGATGTTCACGGCGACCGCCGCGCCGAGCGCGAGACCGACGCCCCACTCGTTCCCCTTGGCGCTGCTGATCGCGATAGAACCGGCATTGCTGATAATTTTGGATATGTCTTCGGCGCTGACGGTCACGCTGTCGCTTTCGCTTCGCACCTCCCGACCGGAGGCCGGGTTGCTCTCGGAAATGAAGGCATCCACGACGGCGGTGATCAGATTGACGGATGCGGAAGCGGATCCGGCCAAGGCGACGCCGCCCTTGTTGGAATCGGCGCCCGCCCCCGCAATGCCGCTGGCAATCGAAACGACCGTCTGGCTGGAGACGGCTTCGACGTCGATCTTGCCCGCGGCAACCAGGGTGGAATCGGAGGCGTAAGCCCGAATCTTGCTGTCGATCACGCTGATCGCCGCGGCCGGGCTCACGGCAACCGCAGCCTGGGTCTTGGGGGTGCCTTTGGCGGCGCCGGTGTCGGTTTTCTGGTCCGTGCTGGAAACCGCCACACTGAGGGAACCGGCCCCGCCGACGATCAGGCTTTCATCAAGGGCGAGGATGGATATCTTGCCGTCGACGTCGATGAAGCTGTCTTTGGCGAAGGCCTCGGTCGTACTGCGGATCATGTTGACGACACCCGATCCGGCGATGCCGAAACCGCTGGTGTTTCTGGAAGCCGAGATGCTTCCGGCGGTGGCGAAGCCCGCGATGACTTGGCTGGGATCTGCGAGTACGCTGAGATCGCCCGTGAGGGCCAACCTGGACCGATCCACGTAGGCCGTGGTCGTGCTGGTAATGGCGTTGACCGTGACGGAGGCCGATGCGGCACCGGAGACGGCGGGCTTGTTCTTGGGAGGCGTTTCGCTGCCCGGCTTCGCACTTTTCCCGGGTGTCGTCGTTTTGTTGTCCGGCCGCGTATCGTAATAGGAATTGGAGATGGATGCGGACCCGGCGTAGGCGGCAATCCAGGCTGGGTCGAGGGCCTGGACATCGACGTTCTTAACGGAGGAGAAGACGCCCCCGTAAATCCCGGCCAACGTGACATCATTCAACTGGTTGTAGGACACATTGGCTGAGAGGGACAATTCGGGGGTCGATGCCGGGATCCAGCTTTTGTTCTCCCGATTGGCCTCTTTCTGCTGCTGGGCCTTCTGCGTATCCTGGTTGGCTTGACTCGGGGCGTTGAGCTGGGTGCTGCGCTGCCGCCCGATGACGGGCCGGTTGCTCTGGGTTGCGGTCTTGTCGGCCTGGGCGGGCTTCTTGTCCCCTGACGTTTGGAGCGTCCCGGAAAGCGACACGGAGACCAAACCGCCGGCATTGGTGGCGTGGACGTTCACGTCGTCCGCTTGCGTGACGAACACCTCGCCGTCCGCGTCGGTCGCAACGCTGCCGATCTCAGCCCTCGTGTCCCGGTTCATCGTGTTCAGGGCGATGTTGGCCGCCCCGGCGATATCCCCGGCATAGGCGTAGGCCAGGGCGCCGTTGACGAGCGTGGTGGAATCGGCGGCGCTGACCCCAAGATCCGTCCCGGAAAGGACGACGAAGCCGCCGTCAATATGGGAGTACGTCGTGTTGTCCGATTCCACCATGGAGAACGTCCCGTTGAGGGCGATCTTCCCAGGTTCCTGCTTACCGACCTTCTGGCCGCCCATCGCCTTGTCCGAAAACGATTTCTTCTGGGTGGCATTCTGGGTGTTGGCAGGGGGCGGCGCACTGTCGCTCGTCTCCAGTAAAAGCGGCGAACCGGACTGGCTGGTGGTGATGATCACCGAACTGTTGTCCGCGCTCACCGTCACCTTGCCGGCATCGGCGACCACGGAAACGCCGGTCTTTGAGAACTCATTGCCGAATTCGGCGTCCTTAAGATAGAGGGTGGCGCCGTCAATGGACTGGATCTCGTAGGCGCCGTCGTTATTCTCCGCCGAGCCTGTGATGGTGACCTTCTGTCCCGCAAAGAAGCCGTCCTTTTCCCAATCCCCGCCGTCGTCCTTGCGCACGATCTTGTCGGTGCTGTTCGGGTCGTGGATGAAATCGAACTGGAGGAGAGGATCGCTCAACCCGATGGCAACCCCATCGGCCTGGATCCGGCCCATCTTCTGAATGGTCACCTCGCCCGCGGCGCCCGTCCCGGGCGACTTGGTGCTTTCCACCAGCTCAAGCACATGGGCATTCAAATCCGAGATCCGGAAGAGGCCGTCGATCGCAGGATCTAGGTTCGAAACCCGGATCCAGTCGCCCGTCTTGAGGCCGTCGCTCATCCAGTCATGGAGGGCGCTGGTGAGCGTATGGGCCACGTTGTCATAGACCAGATCGGAAGCGGCCACGGTGACCGGTGCGAGAGAGCCGATGCCGTCGCCCACGTAGGCCCCGACATCGTTTACGACATTGTTGATCGTGACGGTCACGCCGATCCCGAGGTCCGCGCCGTGGGTGGTCGACCCCGTGTAGGTGACCAGGGTATTGTCCGTGTCCGCATTCACCACCACATCGCTCTTGGCGTAGATGACCGCATCGTCACCCACCATAGCGATCGACGTATTGTTGATGTCCGTTGACGTGCCCGCGCCGCTGAGGGCCAGGAAGCCCTGTGCCGAACTCCCCGCCGCGGTGAGGTCGAGGAGCAGGTTGTGGGTCGTGGCCTCTACCCGGACATTCCTCTGGGAAGAAACCCGGGCGCCGTCGCCGATCGTGGCCGTCGCAATATTGGTGTAACCCGTGTGCTGGAAATTGACGCCGACCCCGCTCCCGCCGCTCTTGGTGGGGAACATGAGGCCCTCGACCCTCTGGAACAGGTCGGATTTGGCGGTCCGCCCGACCCCGCGATCTTTCAGGGAGGTCAGGTTATACAGCATCGTGGAAGGGACACCGATGATCGGCAGGGAGTTGAGGGTTTGCTGGGTCTTCTGCCTCCTCAGCGCCGCTTTTTCCGCGGGCATCAGATTCGCCTTCTGCGCGGGGGTCAATGTTTTCGGAGGCGTGACCGGCGTTTGCGGCGGCATGATGGTGTTGCGGCCCAGCAGGAGGTTCGTGATGTTCAGGCTGGGGAGCCCCGTCATGTTGATGGTTTCCAGCCAGGAATCCGCCGTCACGGCCACATCCTGCTTGGCGGTCACGTAAGCCGGGTCTTGGTTGATGGCGGCATTCTGACCGATGGATGCGTTGGCCTCGTTATGCACCAGGAAGACGTTGACCGATCCCGTGAAGGCAAAGGACCAGCTCTCGTCGGCCTTCTTGGCGGCGGCCTGCTTTTCCGCATCCGTCGTGGCCTGGGACTGCCAGTATTTCTCGTCCGCCTGCGTCTTGGCGCTCGCGGAGACAAACGTGGTAGAGAACTTCTGCAGGAAATCGGGCGACTCCAGAAGGCCGGGCAGATAATTAATCAACCCGGTCAATTCGGTGTCCTTCTGCGTCCGGAGTCCGGTCAAGCCCGTGAGGTAGTTCTGTCCCCCGGCGGTGAGCTGCTGGGCAAACTGGGTGGCCTTCTGCTGCGCGGCGACGATCGTCCCGTCCTTGATCTTCTGGATGATCTGCGCCCCGATTCCACCCGAAGCGGCAGGCGGGTCCGCCGGATCGGCCGGCGCCACCGGCTCGCCCAGGCCGAAGCTGGTAAGCGGTCCGGTCCAGCTGTCCGCGGCGACGAAGCCGTTGACCTTCTTCTTGAAACCCGCCCAGTCGTCGTCGAGGACGATTTGGTTCGGAATCCTGGAATTGGCCTTGACCGAGAGCAGCCCCTTGACGTCGACAACGGTGTTGTCGCCGATCTCGGCATTGGCCGTGTTGTTGTAATCCCCCACAAAGACCGCCGCGGCGCCGCTGACCGACTCCGAGGGTTTGTTGACGTGGGCGTTCACGTTGGCCTTGATGTTCTCTTCCGTGTAGCCTTCGACCGCCATGCCGCCCTCAACCTTGATCCTGGCGCCATCGCCGACGATCGCATCGGCCTGGTTGTGGCTGATGGCGACCGCGACGGCTCCGGTCAGGCTTGGACCCTTGGTCGGCGGTTCCTTCTTGTCGGTCGGATTGGCGACGCTGGTGGGCTTGGCCCCGACGTTTGCAAAGGAGCGCCACCCACGCGTGGTCGTGTCGCTGCTGCTGTCCTTCTTGGTATTCAGGGCTACACTCTGCTTGTTCAGGACGGCGGTGGCGCTGATGTAGTTCTTGTCGGCGGAGGACGGCAGACCCGTCACCGGATCGATCGGATCCGCGGAGGAATCGCCGGTGATTGTTTTTGCCGTGAGGGCAAGATCCCCGCTCACCGTGACCGTGCCGTCGATCCGGGCCGTGCTGGTCGATGTGACATTGCTGACGGCCACGGCCGTGGCCATGCCGAAGGTCTCCTGCTTGTCGTATTTGAGGTCGCCCTCGGTCATCTTCGGGATCGAGATGTTGAAATCCGCGGACTTGGTGGCGGGACTGCCGGCCGGGAAGTAATCGGCCTGGTTTTCCAGCTCGACGCGGACCTCGTACTTGCCGGCGAAGGCCGGCGTGAACTTCATGGTGATGTTGGCCGGAGCCGCGGACGTCGTTGAAGGTGTCGTTGTCGGCGTCACGAGCGTTCCCGTCACCTGGGCGCCGCCTGGACCCCACAGGGTGATCTTGTACTTGGGCTTGACGGCGGTCGATGTCGTGGTCCCCGCTTTTGCGGCCGCGGCGACCGGCGTCAGGGTGACCTGAATGACCTCATTCGGGGCGGTCGTCGAAACCTGGAACTTGACCTGCGGGACGCTCTTCGTGATCTTGCCCGGCTTGGGCAGGGTGGTGGCCGGCGTGCTGGCCGAGACCCTCAAGTCGAAGTCGTTGTCGTTGTTGGCGGCAACCTTCACATTCCCGGCTGTAATGGTGACATTTTCGCCCACGGTCGCGCTCGTGACGGAGGTGGCAGAGGCGACGCCCACGGCGAGCTGGAACTTGAAGTTGTCCAACTGGGTGCGGAGCTTATCCGTCGAGGTCGGCGTGGACGTCGGCGGCGCGGAGGCGCGGGTCGAGGTCGGCTTCGGCTTCGGCGCAATCGACAGGAGACGCTTGGAGGTGATGTTCAGGTTCTCGGTCAGCGTATTGGAGACGTCGGCCGTGAGGTTGAAATTCTGTCCTGCCGTGATGACCGCGGTTCCCGTAATGTCGGCCTTGGCCGTGCCGTCGGAGCTGACGACCGTGACCCCGACGGAGGTCGGGGTGCCGAACAGGGTGGGTGACGTCGTCAGGTTCGCCTCCGCGATGGCGTTGGACTCGATCGTGACATCCTTGCCCGCGTTGATCACCACGTCGCCGATCGTAATTATGGCCGAGGCTTCCGAGTCGAAGATCTGCACCGGCGGTGCGGCCGTGACATCAAAGGCGCCGCCGAGCGGCGTGTTCTTCAGGAACTGCTTGGCCAGTGTGTTGAACTTGGTCGTCAGCAGGGGCAGGATCTTACTGCCCACAAAGGACCCGAACATCATGTCGGTGGTTGAGCTGGTTTCGAGCTCGCTGGCTTCTTCCCCGAAATTCCCCAGCGTGGTAATGGGATTCCGGTTCAGGCGCGAGGTCTCGACCTCCTGGATCGTCACGTAGACGGCATCGGTCTCCTTCTGGAGTCCCGCATTGCCATAAAGAGGCTCGGTGCCGGGAGCGGTTTCCTCAGCACCCCCGGCGAAGGACTTCAACCCGGCGAGGGGATTCAAATCGGCCAGCGGGTCCGCCGCGGCGCCAAGGGCATCCACGGAGGTGACGGTCAATTTGTTGGCCTCGACGGCCTGGATCCGGTACAGGTTGTTGTTCAGCTTGGAGCCGTCCACGATGATGGTCTGGCCCACTTCGAACCCAGCGACCACGAAATCAACAGCGGTGGAGGTGATCGTGGCATGGGTCGTGACCGGAGGCTCGCCGCCGGTCGCCGGCACGGGACCGGTCACCGCCTCCGTGAAGGTCATGGTGCCGGTCACGGTGGCCACGTTCATCGCATCGAGGCCCTCGGCCAGACCCACGCGGTAATATTCGTACCCGACCGAGCGGGTCGTGGTGGCCGAGGTCGCGATATAGACGTTCTCCCCGGCCAGCAGGTGGACGTTGTCTCCGATCGTGATCGAAGCCGAAGAGCTGTTGCTGGTGTAGAACTTCTGGAGGTCGTTGACGATGTTCGGGGCGAGGTAGGCGTTCACCCTCAGGATCACGTCGCCTTCGGTAGACTCGAGACGGACGCCGTCCTCGACGGTGATGGCCGTCGCGGAGCTGATCATGATGGTGCCCTTGGCCGTGATGCTGTGCTCAAGGTCCGTGATCGTGATGGCGTCCATGTCCCTCAGCGTGAAGCCGCCGGGGAAGATGTTCCGGGGCGTCAGGCCGGCAAGGTACTGGAAGTCGGGAAGCGTGTCGCTGCCCTCCCCAGCGTCGTACTCGTCCTGGCCCACGCTCTTTGTTTCATCTAAGAGATCGATAAGACCGATGGTAGAGATCAGGGAGAAGATATCGTCGCCCTTGCCGCCGGTCAGGACGTTGTCGCCTGTATCGCCTTCGAGGGTATCGTTATAGTCCGAGCCGGTGAGGTTCTCGATGCCGGTGAGGGTATCGCCGGCAGCATGGCCGCCGCTGTACGCATTGGTCGCCAGGTTCAGATCGACCGCAACATCGGACCCCTCGTAGGAGGCGGTGTCGCTCCCTCCGCCGCCGATCAGGGTGTCCGCCCCTGCACCGCCGATCAGGGTGTCGTTTCCGAGGCCACCGGAAAGCGTATCGTCGCCCGAGCCGCCCTTGAGGAGATTGTCGTTGCCGTCGCCGGTCAGGGTATCGTTGTACGCCGAGCCGATGACCGCTTCGATATTGTGCAGCGCATCTCCTGCCTCGTCGCCTGTTCCTGCCTGTACGGCCAGATTGAGATCGACCGTAACCCCTGCCCCGGCGCCCTCATAGGAGACCGTGTCCATCTCGATGTCCGTGGCCTTGTCCGTGTTGTCCACGAAATGGCCGTAGATCAGATCCGCGCCGGCCCCGCCGATCAGGATATCCGCGCCGAGGCCGCCAATCAGGGTATCGACGCCGGCTCCGCCGACGAGCATGTTGTCGCCGCTGTCGCCCGTCAGCGTGTCGTTGAAGGCCGAGCCGGTGAGGTTCTCGATGCTCTTGATCAGATCGTTTCCGGCACCGGCTGTGTCCTGATAATCCAGGGTCGTCAGATCCACGGTCACCCCGGCGGCGGCAGCCTCGTAGGAGACGGTGTCGTTGCCGAAGCCACCGTCCAGGACGTCGTCACCGCCGCTGTCCTTGAGGATGTCGTCTCCGGATTCGCCCTCGAGGAAGTCGTGACCGGCACCGCCGTCTAGAATGTCATTGCCTTTGCCGCCCCGAAGATAGTTGGGCCCGGCATCGCCGATCAGGGTGTCGTCATGGTCGGACCCGCGCAGGTCCTCTATGCCAGACAGTATGTCACCGGCTGCATCGCCAACACTGACCTGGGCAGTGGCCAGATTGAGATCAACGGTGACCCCGGCCCCGGACCCCTCATAGGAGGCCGTGTCGTAACCCCCGCCACCTGTCAGGGTGTCGTTCCCCGCGCCGCCAATGAGAACATTGTCGCTGTTATCGCCTGTCAGCGTGTCGTTATAGGCCGAACCGGTCAGGTTCTCGATCGCGGCAAGGGTATCTGTCCCGGCGCCCACCGTGTCCTGGGCGTCCGTCCGGCTCAGATCGACGGTGACACCCGTCGAATCGACCGTGTTCTCATAAGTTTCATAGGAGACCGTATCAATCCCGGCGCCACCATCGATGAGATCGTTCCCTGCCTCGCCGATCAGGATATCGGAATCGTCACCCCCGTAGAGCTGGTCATCCCCCTCACCGCCGATCAGGGTGTCGGTACCGCTCATGCCCCTGATGATGTCGTCGCCGCCGCCACCGATCAGGACATTGGCGAGCAGATCGCCTATCAACGTGTCGGCATGAGGCGTGCCGGTCACATCCTCGATATAGATCAGCGCATCCATGCTGAGGATCGCCCCGGCATCGCCAGTGACGACGGCATCAGTCCCGTCGTCATAGCCGGCAATCCCTCCCAGGTTGACATGAACCCCGCCGGTGGCATCGGTATAATCCTCATAGGAAACCCTATCCCAGCCGATCCCGCCGTCGAACAGATCGTTGCCGCCCGTGCCGATCAGCGTGTCGTTGCCGTCTCGACCCGCCAGGATATTGCTCCCGCTGTCACCCACCAGGACGTCCGAACCCGTCGAGCCGACAAGATTCTCGATCCCTGAGAACGTGTCTCCCAGGGCGTCCCCTGTCATTGGGCGAGTTCCTGTCAGATCAACGGTAAGGCCATTACCATAGATGTCCGTCTCGTAGGTCTCGTAGGAGGCGGTGTCCGATCCGGTGTCCTCAGCGGGCAAAGTATCCTGGAATTGTCCATAAAGCTGATCGGCGCCTTTGCCGCCGTCGAGAATGTCGTTGCCTGCACCACCTTCGAGGTGGTCCGCGCCCTCGCCGCCGAGCAGGATATCATTGCCCGCCCCGCCGATCAGATGATCGTCACCCGCCCCGCCGATCAGCTTGCTGTCGGCATCGCCGGCCGTCAGGGTGTCATTGCCGGAACCTCCGGTGATGTTCTCGATGCGGGCAACACCAGAAGTACCCACCGGGGTGCCGCCGGATGCGGACAGGTCAATGGTCAGATCAGATGAAAAGCCGGAGTAGTCCAGAGTATCCGATCCGACGGGCGTATCCACGCCGTCGGGGCCGCCGTCGATGAAGGGCAGGTTGGTCGAGCCGGGCTCGATGAAGAAGGTGTCGTTGCCCTGCCCGCCGATGATCCTGGAAATGAATGCAATATGATCCAGGCCGCTGACGGTGTCGTAGGCTGAAATGGTGCCGTCGGCGTGGATGACGAAGGTGATGTCGGCAATGGCCAGCGAGAAGTCAAGAGTGTTCTCGTAAACGCCGTCTTCGGTGACGGTGTCGGCGCCCCAGCTATCCTCGAACATATAGGTGTCGGCGCCGGCGCCACCGGTCAGGGTGTCGTCGCCGAAGCCGCCGTAGAGCGTGTCATTGCCCGCGCCGCCCGTCAGGACATCCGCGCCCTCGTTGCCCCAGAGGATGTTGTCCCCTCCATCCCCGACCAGGGTGTCGTCCTGGACCGAACCGTAAAGGTTCTCGATGTCTTCCAGGGTGTCGGAGCCGCCGAAGCCGTCCTTGGCCTTGACGCCCAGTTCCACGTCCACCGCGGCCGTGTCGCTCTGGTAAGAGGCCGTGTCGTTCCCCAAACCGCCTTTGATGATATCGTCGCCCGCGCCGCCTTCCAGGAAGTCGTCCCCGGCGCCGCCTTCCAGGGTGTCATCACCCGCACCGCCATTCAGAATATTGTCGGCCGCATCCCCGAAAAGCTGGTCGTTGTACTCGGATCCGACCAGGTTCTCGATGCCGGTGAGCGTATCGCCCTGGGCCACATCCCCGATGCCCGTCCCGGCGGCGAGATCGACGATGACCCGGTTCTGCGCGTCCGCATAGGTCGCGGTGTCGATGCCGTCGCCGCCGATCAGGGTATCGCCTTTGTCACCGCCGCTCAGCAGGTCGTCGCCCGCACCGCCCTCCAGACGGTCGCGGCCTTCCTCCCCCATCAGGATATCGGCGCCACCGAGACCGTAGAGCTTGTCGTCGCCCTCGCCGCCGAGCAGGATATTGTCGTTGTCGTCACCATACAGGGTGTCGCCTCGCGTTGAGCCGACCAGGTTCTCGATGCCGATGAGTGTGTCCTTGCCCTGGTCATCGTCGCTGTGGGTCGGGATGATATCTTGCGGTGTGCCGACAGTTCGGAGATCGACGGTCACGCCCAGTGAGGCATTCACGTAAGAGGCAAAGTCCCCCCCGGCACCGCCATCCAGGGTGTCGTCGCCGCCCTTCCCTTCCAGGATATCGTCGCCTTCAGCGCCCTCGAGTTTGTTGGCGGCTGCGTCCCCGATCAGTTCGTCGTCGTAGGCGGTCCCGACGAGGTTGACGATGTGGGCCAGGGTGTCGCCCTCGGCATCGCCGCCCGAGCCCGTCTTCGCGCCGAGATCGACCGTCACCCCTTCGGTGGCCTCTTCGCTCGCATATGAGGCGGTGTCGATGCCTCCGGCGGCTGCGCTCGATTCCAGGTTTCCGTACAGCTTGTCGGCCCCCGCCCCGCCGAAGAGGATATCGTCGCCCAGGCCGCCTTCGAGGAGGTCGTCGCCGCTTCCGCCATAGAGTGCATCATTGCCCGTCCCGCCCGTCAGCCGGTCGTCGCCGGCCAGGCCGTAGAGCTTGACGCCTTCATTGTTCGCGATCAGGACGTCGTCGCCCGCGGACCCTTCGATATTCTGGATGCTGGTGAACGTGTCACCGACCGCTTCACGGGTGTTGGCGGCGGCGTTGGTCATGTTGATGGTGATGCCGGTGGTGTCCTCACCGAGATTGCCATCCGCCGCGTTCCGGTAAGAGGCCGTGTTGGAACCGGTCCCGCCATCATAGGCGTCGGCCCCGGCGCCGCCGACCAGGACGTCGTCCCCGTCCTCGCCGTAGAGATAATCGTCTCCGCCCTCGCCCCTGAGCAGATCATTTCCGCCGCCGCCATAGATATAGTCGACCCCTTCGCCGCCGCTCAGGGTATTGTCGTTTGTGTCGCCATACAGCACATCGGCGAAGGGAGACCCGACCAGGTTCTCAATGCCCGTGAACGTATCGCCCGCGGCCTCTCCCTTATTGGCGGCTCTCGTGCCGCTCAGGTCGGCGGTGACCCCAGCGATAGCCTTCTCATAAGAAGCAGTATCGTTTCCTCCTGCTCCGTCCAGCGTGTCCGCGCCGAGGCCGCCAATGAGAATATTGTCTTCGTCGTTGCCGGTCAGGGTGTCGTTGAAGGCCGATCCGATCAGGCCTTCAATACCGGCGATTTCATCCCAGCCCGTGTCATCGCCGGTCTCCTGCTCCCATGTAAGGCCCAGGTCAACGAAGACGGGCTTCGTCGACAGCGCGTATGAGGCAAAATCGATGCCTTCACCGCCATAAATCGTGTCATCGCCCGCACCGCCTTCGATGACATCGTCCCCCGCCTGGCCGAGCAATACGTTGTCGCCGGCATCGCCGGTCAGGACGTCTGCATATTCGGAACCGATCAGCCCCTCGATATGGGCAAGCCTATCCGAACCGGCGCCTCCCGTGGCCTGCGCGACTACAACGGTCAGGTTGACGGTCACGCCACTCTCGGCCTCGGCATAGGAGGCGATGTCCAGATCAACGTCCGCGGCGGGGTCATACCCCGGATCGAGGCTGGAGATATAACCATTGATGATATCATCCCCATGACCACCCGAGAGGATGTCCTCTCCGAGACCCCCGTACAGGGTGTCATTGCCCTCCTCGCCCAGAAGGACGTCATCGCCATCCAGACCGTGCAGGATGTCGTTCCCCTTGCCGCCGGTCAGGATGTTGTCTTCGGCATTGCCTTTAAGTGTGTCATCTCCCTGTGAGCCGATAAGATTCTCAAATCCGCGCAGGGTGTCCCACCCGGCGCCGATCGTGTTCTGTGATGCCGTAAGGGCGAGGTCCACCGTCACCGCGGAACCCGGATAGATGTACGATACGGTGTCGTTTCCCTCACCGGCGTCCATGACATCATTGCCGACGCCGCCCTCGATCGTGTCGTCGCCGGCGCCGCCGGTCAGGGTATCGTTCCCCGCGTCACCGGAGATGAAATCGTTTCCGGCCCCGCCGTCGATCGTGTCATCCCCTTTGCCGCCGATGAGCATGTTGTCCGCATCGTCACCCTTGAGGACGTCATTGTAATCCGATCCGACGACCCCCTCGATGCCGCTGAACACGTCCGTCCCGGCCCCGACCGTATTCTGCCTGGCGTCGCCCAAACTCAGATCGACGGTGATGCCTGTCGTGCTACCGACAACCGGATTCACATACGTGACGTAGGCGGCCAGATCGAAGCCTTCGCCGCCGATGAGGGCGTCGTCTCCCGCTCCCCCTTCGAGGGTGTCGTCGCCGCCACGGCCCTCGATGAGGTCGTTGCCGGCCCCGCCCATCAACAGGTTGTTGCCGTCGGACCCCTGCAGGGTGTCGTCCGCACTGCCTCCAATCACGTTGTGGATGTTATAGACGCCCTGCGTCGCCTGCGCTTTCCCGGGCTTTCCGTCTTCGGGAGCCAGGAGGTCAACGACGATCGATGTCGTGTAGGCCGAGTAGTCCAGGGTGTTCACATCGGGAGCGGCATCGGGGTACTTGTCGTAATTGACACCGCCGCCGTCAAGGGTGCCGCTGAACGATACGCCGTCATCGAATTTGAAGGTATCGCTGCCGCCCCCGGTGACGATCACCTCGATCTCGGAGGCCTCGACGATTTCGCTGGCGCCGTAGCGGATGGACACATCACCGTGATCGTGGATCCCGACCAGGAGGTCGGCGGTGGTCAGGGAGAAATCGAGCTTGTCGGGGATCTTTTCGGCGGATTTATCCTGCGCCTGTTCGAGGATGTCGAGGACGTCGGCGGTATTGATGGCATCCGACAGCCACTGGCCGGCCTGCGCAAGCCAGTCCCCGACGGTATCGATCACATCGGCCTGATCGATCTCGTCCAGGAAGGCCTCGATGTCGTCAATCGCCTTGTCACTCCCCCAGCCGTCCCGGAACCGGTAGGTGTCGGATCCCATCATGCCCGTCAGCCAGTCGTTGCCGTAGCCTCCGTCGAGCAGGTTGTTCCCGAAATCGCCGATCAGAACGTCGTCGTAGGCCGAGCCGATGACGTTTTCGATCTCCTTGAGGGTGACGGTATCGCCGTCGTTGGAAATAATCTGGGGTATGGGATCCCAGAGGTTGACAAACACGCCCATATCAAAGTCTTCGTAGGAGATGGTATCGCTGCCGGCCCCGCCGGTTACGATATCCGCCCCCTTGCCGCTCACCAGGAAGTCATTCCCGGCCTCGCCCTTGATGACGTTGTGTTTGTCCGTGCCGATCAGGACGTCGTCATAGGCGGACCCCGTGAGGCCTTCCATGTTGGTCAGGGTGTCCCGGCCCATGCCTTGGCTGGTATAGATCTTTTCGCCACCGGCGCTGTAGGTGACGATGTCGCCATCGCTGAATCCGTGTCCGGCGATGGTAAAGGTATCGTCGGCATAATTCACATCACCGGCGAACGGGCTGAAGTCCTTCAGAACCCCATTTTTGTCAAAGCCGTGGGTACCCCGTGGAGCGGCCAGGGTCAGGGCAACGGCCGCTCCCGCCATGTCATTCAGTGTAAAGGTATTGTCATCGACCTTGACAACCTTGTAACTCTGGCCCGCGGTGAGGCCCTCGATGATGTCGTTGCCTTTGGCGTCATAGGTGATGACATCATCCGTGCTAAAGCCGTGTCCGATGATTTTGATCTGGCTGGTTGCGTAGTCGATCGAGCCGGGAGTCGAGGGCGTGAAGGATATAGAGCCGCCGTCATACTTGAAGCTGTGAGCGCCACCGGGGGGCGCCGGAACCAGATCGATCACAACGCCGCTTCGGCTTTTCAACTGGAAGGTGTTGTCGCCGACTTTCACGACCTCGTATTCCCGGCCCTCGACCAAGCCGCCGACCGGATCGTTTTCATAATAGAAGATGTCCCATTTGCGGGTGTCCTGGGCCCCAACGATATTGAGATCGACCCGGACCCCGTCCGTCGCGTCGATGTAGGAGGCGATATCGCGGTCCCCCACCAGGGTGCTGTCCCCTGCCCAGGAATCGCCACCGTCCAGAATGTCATCGCCCAAGCCACCCACGAGGGTGTCCGATCCCAGGCCGCCTTCAAGGGTGTCGTTACCCGCACCGCCTTTGAGGGTGTTGTCTAAGAAATCGCCTTTCAGGGTATCGTCGTAGTTGGATCCGATGGCGTGATGGATGAACAAAATCACGTCATGACCGGCAGCCCCGTCGCTGTGCGGCAGGATGTTGGCCGGATCGTCCAACTCATCAAAGTCAGACGTATCGAGACTCGGGTCCGTGCTTGTGCTAAGGGACAGGTAATTGGCAATGTTCGCGACACTTGACGCCACTTGTTCAAGCAGGTCAAAGACTGACGTTGTTGCGTCGTAGATGATGTCCCCCGCGACTTCCGGGTGCCAGCTCAGGTCCACGGTGACCGGACCGGTCGCATCGGCATAGGTTACCACGTCATCGTCGCCGTCGATCACGTCCATGATGATGCTCTGGATCGTTTCCCCATTTAGGACGCGCTGGGCGACGTCAACGGGCGATATACCCAATTGGTCCGCGATTGCAGCCGGGTCGCCTGCAAGCGTAGCGATGATCGTTATCAGCTCATCTTCGGTCATCCCGCCGTACAGGATGTCGTCGCCCAGTCCTCCGTCAAACGTGTCGGCGCCCCGCCGTCCGACGATGACATCATCTCCGGGCCCGCCCCTCAGGACATTGGCTCCCGAGCTGCCCCAGATATAATCGCCGGCTGAACCGCCGATGACGTTGTCGATATTGCTGAAGTAGGGAACGATTGCGGTTTCATCCGTGCTATCGTCTCCGTCATCGGCCTGCCACGCGGTCTGCCAGAGAATCATTTCCAGGGTGGGGATCTTGATGCCCAGATCCACGTAAATCGGGGTGGTGTAAGCCGAAAAATCGAAGGTATTTGAGCCGTAATCGATGAGGCTGTTGCCGAGGAGCTTGTCGAGCCAGTCTGGCTTGCCGATGGTGCCTTCGAAGGTTGCGCCGTCTTCAAAGACGAACCGGTCGTTGCCCTGGCCGTCGATCAGCACCTCGATGTTGGCCGCTTTAGAGATCTTGTTGGTTCCGTCGGTAACGCTCACCGTACCGTCGGTGTGGATGGTGAATGTCAGATCCGCGGTGCACAGGGTGAAGTCGAGGGTATCAAGATCACCGCTTGTATCCTGGATGGTATCGGCGCCCCAGCCGTCCGTGAACGTGTAGATGTCCGAGCCGGCGCCGCCGATCAGGAGGTCATCGCCCGATTTTCCGTCGAGGATATTGATCCCATCGTTGCCGGTCAGGACATCGTCCCCAGGCGTGCCCTCGATGGTCTTGAGTCCGATCGAGGTAAGCAGCGATGCCACGACCCCTTCATCGTCCGAGTAGGCAATGGTCGCTTCCGATCCGGTCCCTGTAACCGTCGAATTGCCGCTTCCATCCGTCAACTGGGACTTTTTGCCAACGACGCGGTTCACATTATTGATGCCATCGGTGGCCGTTGCCGTTTTGTTGACGAAGTTCACGGTCACGGCGGCGGCATACGCCGAGTAGTCCAGGGTGTTGGTTGACCCGGTCCCGCCGTCGAGGATCCCCGCGAAAGCAGCGTTTTCCTGGAAGGCAAACGTATTGTCTCCGCTTCCGCCGACCAGTTTGTCCATGTTCCGGACGCTCTCAATCGAGATCCCGTCCGTCAGCAGGGAGAGCACCTCCGCAGGGATAATTCCCAGGGACGCCCAGGTGTCGGGGGCGGTGCTGAGGCCAACGGTCCCGTCCGCACGGATCGTGAAGAGGAGGCGGTCGGAAACGGGTGATGCATCGAGGGTATTCGTCCCGCCTCCGCCGTCGATGGTCCCGGACCATCGGGCGTTGCTTTGGACCACAAAGGTATCGTTGTTGGCGGACCCCTGGAGATGGCTGATGCCGCTGAAGGCCAGCGTGCCGACCATCCCGCTGTCGCCGCCGGTCAGCGTCCAGGTCGCGCCTCCCTCCGGACCGATCAGGGTGTTGTTGCCGGTCCCGCCGATGATCTTTTCGATCCCGGCAACCGGGAAGAGGATGTTGTCGCCGTCCGTCACGGAGATTTTTCCGTCCGCGTCGGTCGTGAAGGTCAGGTCGGCTTCGACATTGGAGAAGTCCAGGATATCCGTGCCCGAGGCAACCGCGGGCTCGCTGATCGTGTCCGTGCCCCAGTCGTCGTCGAAGACATACCGGTCGCCTTCCCCGGTGCCGGTCAGGTTATCGTCGGCGGTGGTGCCGACGACGTCCTCCATGAGATACGGGTAATTGGCATCCGAGGCGGTGAAGGCCGGAGACGCCTGCACCTCCCCCGTGCGGTACTCCAGATCCCAATCCCCCCCCGCGGCCGTTCCGCCCGTGCCGTCGGTCGAGGCGGCCACGTCCGCACCGGTCAGCGACGCCAAGGTCTGAACGAAGTCGACGCCGGCCGCTCCTTCGGCAATGTTGCATCCATAAAGCAGAATGTCACCGCCGGCCTTCAGGGAACTCCCCCAGGCCGAAATTTCATCGGCGCGATCCTGCAGCCCCTGATGCAGAAGCGCGGTCGCCCCGAGACTCATCTCTCCGGAAGCGCCGTGCGAGAGGAGATGAACTGCATCCAGGTTCTTGTAGGATTTGAGAATCCCCGTGATTTGCTCGATGCCGTCGCCGGCGGAATCGAGCACGTGGATGAACCACTCTTGGTCCGCGGCCGTCGATCCGGCCTCGAGAGAGCCATGCGCCGCACTCTTCGCCTTCAGGGCCTCCACGACTGAGGTGTAGTGGGTTACGGAGGGATCGACGATGATGACCTCGCGCGGGTCGCGTCGGTCAGACAGAAGGCCGGAATCCCCTTCCGCGGATCCGGCATCCGACGCCGCACCTGAGACGGCCTTTCCGATCTCGGCGTCCGCGGCTGTGTCGCCCTGGGGGCTCAAGGAGGGGTCCGCAAGCCCGGTCCGGCCCTTCTCCAGGGCATCGTCCGAGACCGGAGTCAACGTCAGGTCCTGGATCTGCACGCCGTCCACGTTCAACGGGGGGAGTGCATTGCCGGCCTGAACGTCATCCGAGGCCTGGACGGTCTCGTGTGCGTCGACCGTCACTTTCTCGACAACGGCCGGCATGACGCCCGGAAGGTCCTTGACGTCGGCGATCGGGAGGGGAAGGTCCGCGGAAAGAAGGAGTCTCGGCTCCAGGGCCTCTAGCTGAAAGGGGCGCTTGTTCTTCCGTCGAGTTTTCTTTTCCGCTTTCTTACCCGCGGATTTTGCGTTGCGGCTTAAATTCCACATGAAAACTCCTGTGAAGACTGGTGATTCGTGTTACTTGCCGTCTTCGAGCCACCCTTGGACGATCTCGATATCGCTTTGTGCCAATGTGCCTACGGCCTTCTTCAGCCGCAAACTGTTCGCGACATAATCATACCGGGCCGTCGCATAGTCCTGTCTGACCAGCGTCAAGTCGCGTTGTGAATCCAGAACCGCAAGCAGGGTGAACAAGCCCGATTTGTAGCCATCCTGCTTGGCCTGCACGACCAGTTCCTGTGCCTCCACGGCTTCACGGAGAGCGGTCGCCCGCTCCATCGCATCGGCCACACCGTAATAGGCCGCCCGGGTCTCCTTTTGTAGGGCCCGGAGCTGGCGTTCCTGTTCCTGAATCGCCGCCAGATAGAGATTGTAGGCCTCCCGCGAACGAGACCGGACGATTCCCCCCTCGAAGATCGGGACGTTCAAGCGCAAGAGGATGTCGGTCGTCTCCACCTCGCTGCCGCCCCCGAAAAGGGTGCCCTCGGTCTCGTTGTAGGTATAGCCCGCCTCGAAATTCAACATCGGATAATGCCCCGCGAGCTGTCGCTTGTACTCCTGACGCGCCGCCTCCACCGCCTGACGCTGCGCCTCGAGGGTGGGATTCTGCTTAACGGCCGCGGAGATCCAGGCTTCGATATCGTTCGGTTCCGGGTTCTTCAGGGGCAGGTCTACACGCAGCCCGGCCAGATCGCCTGCCGGCATCCCAGTGACCTCGCGCAGCGCCTGAAGCGCGTCGTCCTGGACGCTTTCCGCGGTGATCCGGTTTGCGCGGACCTCGGCCATGCGCGCCTTTGCATCGAGATAGTCGGTTTTGGGGGTAAGGCCCATTTTGTACTTTCCCGATGCAAGCTCATAGTGCATTTCGACCGACGCTTCCTCGGTTTTGGCCAGGGCGAGCTTATCACGGGCTGCGAGACCCCCCAGATAGGCCTTGGTGACACGAACGATGAGATCCTGCCGGGCCGCTTCCATCCCCATATCCGCGGCCTTGACCCGCGCTTTCGCGCGAAAGAGGTTGGACAGGGAGGACATGTTGAAAAGTGGCTGAGTCAGCGACACGGAATATTCCGTGGTCGGAAACGATGCGGATCCCTGGCCGTAAACCGTATTGTCGCTGCTGAGAATCTTCTGGTCGGTGTTTGTGTATATTCCTTCGGCCGAGATCGTCGGTTGGAAGGCGGCCCACGCCTGACTCAAGGTTTCCTTCGACGCTTCATGGCTGAAGCGGGCAGCCTTATAAGCCGGATCGTTTTCGATCGCCAACCGATAGACGTCCAAGATGCCTTCTGCATGGACAGATCGGATTGGAATGAAAAAAAGGAGGATCAGCCCCACAACGAACGTCCCCAAACGCAGGGGAGAACAAGATGAACTATGACCTCTCCAGCGGTTCAGCATGGTCAGGTTTTCCCCTCTCTTATTGAACTGTTTTCTGATGTTTGTTGATAGATCCTAAGGCCTTGGAATCACGGAGCATTTATCATAAATGAACCTTCCGGTCGAACCCCTGACTTCTTGTAACTGAAGACCGACCCCTTGTCAATGATTTTATAGATTTTTTTTGGGGGTTCAGGATCGTTGCACGTCTTTGTTTTTTGCAGTATATTGGCTTCGGGAGAAAGGAGGAATTATGCGCGTCCAAGTGTCCGCGGTTTTTGAACAGGCCGGAGAGATTCTTTGCATGCGTTACGTGTACGGCGGAAAGGATGTCTATGCCATCCCCGGGGGCGGCGTAGGCAAAAATACGCTGCTTCACGACACCCTGATCGATGAATGGAAAACCGAACTGGGCGTCAAGGTGACGGTCGGCAACATTCTCCTCGTCGGCGAAGCCCCGGCAACCAAACGCCACACCCAGACCCTGCACATCATCTTCGAGGCGACGGATGTGCGGGGGACGCCCAAAGTCCGGCCTGACAGCACCCATTCCCTCGATGTGGCCTGGGTCCCCATCAATCAGTTGGAAACATCCCCGCTCTATCCCGACGTGGGGAAACAGCTTTTCGACTACTTCCAATCCGGCCGGACGCGCTCTATCGCCTTCACCGACAACTGCATGGAGCGGGGATACTGGTAGCGGCGTCCGTCCCGAAGATGGCGGGCCAGTATTTCATCGACCACAATCGGTCGGCAAGACGTTATCAGCAATAAAAAAGGGACTCGTAAGTCCCTGATTTGATTTGGTAGCGGGGAGAGGATTCGAACCTCTGACCTTTGGGTTATGAGCCCA
>Ga0116141_10000145_pt1 | contig 49443 bp, 55 predicted proteins | sample AD_UKC097_MetaG_FD_89744 | JGI IMG/M metagenome (GOLD analysis project Ga0116141, IMG submission 89744) | Active sludge microbial communities of municipal wastewater-treating anaerobic digesters from USA - AD_UKC097_MetaG | ecosystem: Engineered > Bioreactor > Anaerobic > Digestate | place: USA...
CCTTCAGGTTGGCCGGAAGGTCACCTGAGGAGAGAGCCAGAGCGGCTTGGGCGCGGCTCAGGGATGCCGAAATCGATCCAAGAATACCTCTGTCAGCTTGGCTCGCAGTCGAGATGGTTCTGCTCGATGACCCTCAAGCTGAACGCAAGGCCGAGTTCAAGAGGGTACAGGCCGCAAAGATCATCCACCGTCTAGCCAGCGGAACTCACAAGCGGTGGGAACGAGAACAGTCAGACGGGAAGGTTGTTGTCGAAGAGCTTCATAAATACCCCGCCAGTCGTGGCCAGGTGCTGCGGCACATTGGTACTCAAATGGAAAAGGCTGCGGAGCTTGTTGTTGACCATCACCTCGATGAAATGAGGAGATACAAAGTGGAACAAGAAGCTCGACAGGGCGTTTCCACGAGGCCACACCCAGCCTCAAGAAGGAAAAAGGGCGAAAATCGATCCTGAGGCACGATCTTTTTCGTTTCTTTGAGTTCCCGCGAAACACACAGTCAAATTGTATCAGATTTCATGTAGTTACCAATTCCTCAATCAAACAGGTATCCTCTCCGGGTCGCACCCCGAAAAAAAACGCCTCCTGGGCCATCCTGGCGCGTTCTAGAGCCTGTTCTATTTCCCACAGAACCCCCTGATTCACCACTGAGTCTTCGACAAACAAGAACATCGAGTATCCCTTGATTTTTCGCAGGCTTGCTGGTAGTACCTCAATGCGGACCTGCCTCAGGGGTTCACAAGGAAACCCGACCGGGGTCATCTGTAGGGGGGAGCAGGTTGATGAAACAGTCCAACGGCCCATCTGCGTCAAAGTCCTCAAACAACACCACCAACCACAAGCATCTCGATGCACCGGCCCTTGAGAACTGGCTTTGGGAAGCCGCCTGCGTGATCCGTGGTCCACTCGATGCTCCGAAGTTCAAGGACTACATCCTGCCGCTCATCTTCCTGAAGCGACTCTCAGATGTCTTCGATGATGAAGTCTCCAGGCTCGCCCAGGAGTTCGGGAACAAGGAGACTGCTGCCAAGCTCGTCGAGCAGGACCACAAACTGGTCCGCTTCTACGTCCCCGAGAAAGCCCGTTGGCAGAACATCGCAGTCATCACCACGGGACTGGGGCAGTCACTCACAGATGCCGTGAGGGCCATCGCTCGGGAAAACCCTCGCCTCTCTGGGGTCATCGATGTGACCGACTTCAACGCTACAGCGGCGGGACAGCGCATCGTGGATGACGGAAGGCTGGCTTCTCTTGTTCAAGTGCTGAACAACCCGAACTACAGACTGGGTCTGGACGATGTCGAACCTGACATCCTGGGCAGAGCCTACGAGTACCTCCTTCGGAAATTCGCCGAAGGCCAGGGCCAGAGCGCCGGTGAATTCTACACGCCCCGTGAAGTGGCTGTGACGATGGCTCGCATCCTTGATCCTCAGCCAGGGATGACCGTGTATGACCCCTGCTGTGGATCTGGTGGTCTCCTCATCAAGTGTCACCTAAGGCTGTTGGAAACGAAGGGCAAGCAACAGAACGGCCATCTCAAGCTCCCCTCCACAGTGGCTCCCATCAAGGTCTACGGTCAGGAAATCAACCCTTCCACCTTCGCGATGAGCCGCATGAACGCCTTCATCCACGACATGGAAGCAGAGATTGCTCTAGGTGACACGATGCACCGCCCAGCGTTCACCGAAGGCGATGGCCGGTTGCGGCAGTTCGACATCGTGACAGCGAATCCCATGTGGAACCAGAAGTTCGACGCGAAGACGTACGAGGGGGACACCTACGAGAGATTTGGTAGAGGCATCCCGCCGACAAGCAGCGCGGACTGGGGCTGGGTGCAACACATGGTTGCTTGTTTGAGAACCAATGGGCGCATGGCTGTGGTTCTCGACACCGGAGCTGTCAGCAGAGGAAGTGGCAACCAGGGCTCAAACAAGGAGAGAGACATCAGGAAAGCCTTTGTTGAGGCAGATCTGATTGAGACAGTCCTATTGCTTCCTGAGAACCTGTTCTACAACACCACTGCTCCAGGCATCGTGATGGTCCTGAATCGAAAGAAGAAGCACCCCGGCGAGATTCTTCTCATCAACGCCAGCAAGCTCTGCTCAAAGGGAAGGCCGAAGAATTTCCTTGAAGAAAACCACATCGATCAGATCGCACAGGCATACCACGAGTGGAAAACCGAGGATGCAATCTCAGCGGTGATAACGAAGGAGACCGCAGCGAAAAACGACTACAACCTTTCCCCAAGCCGCTACGTGTCAACCGGAGGGGAGACTGAAGTATTGCCTCTTGATGAGGCTGTGGTGCTGCTTGCCGAGGCAGAGGAAGAACGGCGTGAGGTGGATCGCAAGCTGGACGAGGTGCTGAAGAAACTCGGTTTTGTTGGGTGGCGGAATGGCTCGTCGTGCTGAAACCTCATGGAAGCGTCTTGCACTTTCAGATCTACTGCAAGAAGTGGATGTGCGCGTCCGCGATTTACCTGAGGCGGAATCAAGAAACCTGGAAGTTCTATCCCTGACAAAAAATTGGGGGTTGATTCCACAGACCGAACGGTTTGACAAGAGAGTCGCTACAGAGGACATATCGAAATACAAAGTCGTCCGTCCTGGATGGATAGTGTACAACCCATACGTCATCTGGGAAGGAGCCATTCATGGACTGCGAAGGATTGAACCTGGAGTTGTTAGCCCTGTTTATCCAACGTTCAGACGAGTTGAAGACGATGGCGGCTACTTAGATTTCATCCTTCGAACAGACAAGTTGATTGAGGCGTACAACCAGTTGTCTTCAGGGGCGGTCAATCGACGCCGTTCGATCAAGAAGGATGACTTTCTCGCTATCGAGGTTGAAATACCACCCCTCGCAGAACAGCGCGCAATAGCCCATGTTCTACGGACAGTCCAACGAGCGAAGGAAGCTACGGAAAAGGTCATTGAGGCCGCGAAGCAACTCAAGCAGAGCCTGATGAAGCACCTTTTCACGTACGGGCCGGTGCCATTTGGTGAGGCGGATAGGGTTGAACTGAAGGAGACCGAAGTTGGACCGATTCCAGCCCATTGGAAAACAGCGTCATGCGAGGTGCTATGCGATGAAGTCAGTGTCGGTGTAGTTGTGAGACCTTCAAGTTACTATGTCACTACAGGCATTCCAGCGTTCCGCTCATTCAATGTGCGTGAGGATCGGCTCGTTCCCAACGATCTTGTGTTTTTCTCTTCAGAGTCTAATGACGGAAAGTTATCAAAGTCGAAGCTCAGAACTGGGGATGTCTTGATTGTGAGAACAGGGTATCCTGGTACCTCTTGCGTTGTCCCGCCAGAATATGACGGAGCCAACTGCATCGATCTCGTCTTTGCCCGTCCACAGCAAGAAAAAGTAACCAGCCACTTCCTGAGCCGTTACTTCAACTCTACAGAAGGCAAGAAACGGGCACTCTCGCACAGGACAGGACTTGCCCAACAGCACTTGAATGTCGGGGCTGTCAAGCAGACCCCTATTCCCGTTCCCCAGATTTCCGAACAACAGCAGATCACCGCCAGTCTCGAAACCCTTGATGTGAAGATCGACGCAGAAGAATCGCGCCGACAGTCATTGGATCAACTTTTTCAGTCTCTTCTTCATAACCTCATGACCGGTCAAATCCGTGTCCACGACCTCGACCTGCCCGAACTCAAGGAGTCATCCTGATGCCCATCGGCGGTGAAAAGCAGGCCGTTCAGAACCCGTTCCTCCGGTATGCTGAGGACGCGGGGTGGACCTACTTGAACCCCGAGCAAGCACTGGATTACCGCCGTGGTGGCATCACGAGTCCCTTCCTCGATACCATTCTCGAAGACCAGCTCCAGAAGCTCAATCCTGGTGTCGTAGACCACACGAGAGCTGAGCAAGTCCGCGACCGGCTGTTTCGCGTCAGGCCCAACGTAGAGGGCAATCTGTCAGCATGGGAGTACCTCAAGGGCATCAAGACGGTCTTCGTTGAGCATGAGAAACGAGAGAGAAACATCCGACTCCTCGACCCAGTAAACATCGAGGCCAACACCTTTCACATCACCGATGAGTTCACCTTCTCCAACGGCGTCCCGCCGGACATCCGCAACGACCTTGTGCTCTTCGTCAACGGCGTGCCGGTGATCGTGGGTGAAACCAAAGCGGCCCACAAAATGGAAGGTATTGCTGAAGCTCTAGATGACATCCGGTACTACCACAAGAAAGGGCCAGAGTTCTTCGCGATTCTTCAACTCCACTGCCTGACTCACCTTGTGCACTTCTTCTATGGTGCAACCTGGAACCTCAGCCGAAAGGGTCTCTTCAACTGGCGCGACGAACAAGCCGGTGATTATGAGACCCTGGTGAAGACCTTCATCGCACCCCGGCGTGTGCTTCGTGCTATCACAGAGTTCATCCTTTTCACGCGCAAGGATGGTGAGCTTGAGAAGAGCGTCCTCAGGCCCCACCAGATGCGAGCCGCCGAGCGGTGCATCCAGCGTGCTCTTGAGGCTGAGAAGCGGCGGGGCCTCATCTGGCATACGCAAGGCAGCGGCAAGACGTACACCATGATAACTGTGGCCAAGCGGCTCATCGAAGACCCATCCTTCGGCAATCCTACGGTGCTCATGCTCGTAGACCGCAATGAGCTTGAGGCGCAGCTCTTCGGGAACCTTGAGGCTGTAGGCTTTGGTCGCTGTGAAGTGGCAGAATCGAAGAAGCACCTGAGAGACCTCCTGAGGTCAGACAGGCGAGGCCTCATCGTTTCTATGATCCACAAGTTCGATGACATCCCAGAGAAGATCAACACAAGGGAAAATGTCTTCGTGCTTGTGGATGAGGCCCACAGGACCACAGGCGGTGACCTGGGGAACTACCTCATGGGTGCACTGCCGAACGCAACCTATATCGGCTTCACAGGGACTCCCATAGACCGAACAGCTTACGGCAAAGGTACCTTCAAGGTCTTCGGGACGGACGACGCGAAAGGTTACCTCGACAAGTACTCGATCAAGGAGTCTGTTCAGGATGGCACCACAGTCCCCTTGCACTACCAGCTTGCCCCGAATGACCTCCTCGTGGACAGGGAGACTCTGGAAAGGGAGTTCTTGGCCCTGGCTGAAATAGAGGGTGTGAGTGACATCGAGGAACTGAACAAGGTTCTCGAACGGGCGGTAACCCTGAAGAATATGCTTAAGAACGAGGAGCGTGTTGACAAGGTTGCCCGATACGTTGCCGACCATTACAAGACTACCATCGAACCGATGGGCTACAAGGCGTTCCTCGTAGGTGTGGACCGTGAAGCCTGTGCGCTGTACAAAGAAGCCCTCGACAGGTATCTCCCCTCTGAGTACTCCTCTGTCGTCATCAGCTCACTCGGCAAGAAAGACCCTGAGAGACTCAGGAAGTACAACCTGAGTGTTGAAGAAGAAAAGTCAGTCCGCAAGCTGTTCCGCAAGCCGACTGAACTACCGAAGATACTCATCGTCACAGAGAAGTTGCTCACCGGCTTCGACGCCCCGATCCTCTACTGCATGTACCTTGACAAGCCGATGCGGGACCATGTGCTTCTCCAGGCCATAGCCCGTGTGAACCGTCCGTACGAGGATGATGATGGACGCCGCAAGCCGTGCGGCTTCGTGCTGGACTTCGTGGGCATCTTCGAGAAGCTGGAGAAGGCACTGGCCTTCGACTCTCAGGATGTGGAAGGGGTTATCGAGGGACTCGATGTCCTCAAGGAGCAGTTTGACGGAATGATGGGCAAAGGCCGTGCAACCTACCTACCCATCCCTGGTGACAAGAAAGGCGACAAGGCTGTCGAGGCAATCCTGGAGCACTTCAGGGACAAGGAGAAACGGGAAGAGTTCTACGGGTACTTCAAGGAACTGGAGGAGCTGCACGAGATCATTTCCCCCGACCCCTTTATGCGGCCCTACCTGAAGGACTTTGAAAGCATAGTCTCGGTCTACAGGCTCGTCCGAAGTAGCTACGACCGAGGGGTCATCGTTGACAAGAGCTTCCTCCGCAAGACAGCCCAGCTCGTACAGAAACATACGCAGACACCCGAGATTCGAGAACCTCAGAAAGTCTTCGAGGTCAGTCAGCAAGCTCTCGAAGCCATAGCCAACGAGAACAAGCCTGACACGGTGAAGATTTTCAACCTGCTCAAGGTCATCGAGCAACTGGTTTCAAAAGAAGGAGGCCACGAGCCGTATCTCCTTGGGATTGGTGACAAGGCAGAGCAAATTGCCCAGGCATTCGAGGACCGCCAGAAGACCACCCTGGAGACGCTGGAAGAACTCCGAAGGCTGATCCAAGAAATTAACAAAGCCAGAACTGAGAGGAAAGAAATAGAGCTTTCACCAGAGTCCTTTGCGGTCTACTGGCTCCTCAAAAAAGAAGGTGTGGCTCAGGCTGACACCGTGGCGAAAGAAGCTGGGAAAGCCTTCGAGAAGTATCCCCATTGGCAGACGAGCAGCCACCAGGAGCAGGAAGTCCGCAAGGCATTCTACAAGGCCCTCATCAATGCCGGAGTTCAAGGTGTCGTCGATCTAGCACAGGATATACTGAAGATGTTGCGGAGAGCGACACGATGAGAAAACATAGGGTCGAACGCAAGGCAACAAGCTGGAAACCCCTGGAGAAGGACATCTCGAAAGACCTGCTGAGGTCCGAGGTGTCAGCCTGGGCAATGCGCATCAAGGTTGTACCCAAGGAAATCCGCATCAGAACAATGAAGCGCAAGTGGGGGAGCTGCTCGACGGCTGGGCGGTTGACCCTGAATTCAGAGCTTCTGTCCCAACCTGCGGAGTTCCGGCGGCGGGTCATTGTGGAGGAACTGGTGCATCTCAAGGTGCCGAACCACGGGAAGCTCTTTCGGTCGCTACTGAGGGCGTACTTGGGGAAATCGTAATGACGATAGAAAGAACCATAGCGTTCATCGACATTCTCGGATTCAAAGAAAAAGTCAATAAGATGCCGTTGGAAGAAGCCGCATCAAAGTACAAAAGACTAAAGGATTACATACTGCTCTCGGCGTATCAATCATCGGGCAGCATCGCTCTCACATTATTTCCCAATCATGATACCAGTCTTCTGCTCTGCGCTGTAAAGTCGTTATCAGACACCTTTGTCCTAATCTCTCCAGATGACAGTGAAGAAAGTTGCTTGAAAGTTCTCATCTCCGCATGGCGTGCCATGAGAAAGATGATTTCATTTGGATGGCATCCGAGAGCGGCAGTAACCTTCGGAGAGACCTATTACAACCCAGAAGAAGACATCCTTCTTGGCAGAGCCATCAATCAAGCGGCAACACTTGAGAAACAGCAGAAATGGATAGGCGGAATAATTGATGTTACCCTGGAACAACGCTTCCCAGATCTTTTTAGAGTTATCGAAAGCCCAAACTATCTGTTGCGTGATATCTTCTATCGATACAACGTCCCCATGAAGAATGGTTCTTCGATGAACAGCCTTACGATTAATTGGCGATGGAACATGGTTATCAAGAGCGGTACAAGAAGCATTCTTCCCTCAGGGGATAGAATAGACGTTCGAGAGAAAACAGACAACACAATTTATTACCTTGTAGATTTCATCTCTAAAGGGCGGACATATTACACAGGCGATCAAAATAAACTTCATTATGAACTGCGAACATTATGGGTCGGAGATACAGAGCCTCCGTTTCCACACGGTGATGACCTTTAGCGTCTGCCTTTAAAACCCTGTAGAATGAAGACTCAGGAAACAATGAACCGCGACCTCTTCAGGTGAGACAGGTCGATTTCGTAAGCCAGCCGGTCCACAACCTGCTCTTTCAGCAACTTTGGTGAGTATCTTTTCCCATATCTTCCGAACGTAATCGAACCCGTGGAGTGACCCAGGAGTTCCTGTGTCGGAAAATGTTCCGCGTTGGTTTGCTTGAGCTTGTTCGACACCGTGTGCCTGAAACTATGGAAGTCCTTCTTCCCCCCTGGCCCCTCGACAATGCCGCAATGCTCCCTGTACCGCGAGAACCATCGGGATGCTGCCTGACCGTAGCCGTCTCGACGCTTGGGCAGTTCTGGAAATAGACGCGTCTGCCCCTCGCTCCTCAGTTTCGCAACGTACCCTGGCAGGTTGAGGTCAACCCTGAGGAAATCATGCAGCGGCACCAGCCGTTCACTGGAGGATGTCTTCGTGTTGGTTACTCCCTTGCGTTCCCGGATGTCGAACACGAAGACCCCATCGTCATCGGCATAGATGTCCTCCAGGTAGAGCTGGCAGATCTCGTTGAGTCGCATCCCTGTGAACAAGGCGATAATCGGAAGCCAGAACCTGTAGCTGTGCTTGTGGGTGTCCTCAAAGTATTCGCGGCTGTGAAAAAGCCTCTTCAGGTCATCCGAATCAAATGCCGCCCTGTATTCATCGGCTCGCTTACTGGATGGAAGCTGTAGTCCTTCAGCAGGATTTCGATCCATGTAGCCGTTACGCACTGCCCATTTGAAAAGGGAAGAGGCTCGATCAAGTTGTTTGTTGAGCGTCGTTGTACTCATGAAATTCGAGGGGCCTGAAGCAAGGATTTCCTTGATGGATGCGTAATACGCTCCAACCCGCCATGCCAAAACGGTTGATTCCGCCACCCTGAAACGGCGCAAGGCGCCACCCCAAAACGCTCCAATCCGCCACCCCCCGCCGGCGCTTGGTGACGCTGGATAAATCCCTGGAAAGCCGCTACATCCTCCCGAAAAACGATCAGGAGGAGCCGATGCCGGCCGAGAGGTTATCCATGCGCACGATCCGTGAAGTGCTGAGACTCAAGTGGGAGCAGTCCCTGACCAACCGGCAGATCGCCGCAAGCTGCCGGATTGCCCGGAGCACCGTCCGGGAGTACCTGGAGCGGGCCGCGCGGGCAGGCCTGGCCTGGCCCGTCGGGGACGAACTCGATGACGCCGCGCTGGAGCGCCTGCTGTTCCCGCTTGCCGTGGTCCTTGAACCGCGCACCCTGCCCTCGATGGAAGAGGTGCACCGGGAGCTCAAGCGCCCCGGGGTGACGTTGAAGCTCTTGTGGTTGGAGTACAAGGCCAGCAGCCCCGAGGGCTACCAGTACACCCAGTTCTGTGTTCATTACCGGCAGTGGCGAGCCCGGCTCGATGCCTGCCTGCGCCAGGACCACCGGGCCGGCGAGAAGCTCTTCGTGGACTATGCGGGCGTGACGATCCCGGTGACCGACCCGGCCACGGGACAAGCCAACCCGGCCTATCTGTTCGTGGCCACCCTGGGGGCGAGCAACTACACGTTCTGCTGGGCCTCGGCAAGCCAGAGCCTGCCCGACTGGATCGACGCCCACGTGCGGGCCTTCGCCTTCTTCGGCGGCGTGCCCGCGATCTGCGTTCCCGACAATCTCAAGGCTGGCGTCAGCCGGGCCTGTCGCTACGAGCCCGATCTCAACCCCGCCTACCAGGAGATGGCCCGGCATTACGGCACGGTCATCATCCCTGCCCGGGCCGCAAAGCCCCGGGACAAGGCCAAGGTGGAGTCGGCCGTCCTGGTCGTCGAGCGCTGGATCGTCGCCGCCCTGCGCAACTGCAGCTTCTTCAGTCTCGCCGAGCTCAACCGGGCCATTGCCGAGAAGCTCGTCGAGTTCAACGACCGCAAGTTCCAGAAGCTCGACGCCACGCGCCGCAGCCTCTTCGAAGCGCTCGACCGGCCCGCCCTCAAGCCCCTGCCGGCAACGCCCTACGAGTACGCCCAGTGGAAGAAGGCCCGGGTCAACATCGACTACCATGTCGAGTTCGAGGGCCACTACTACAGCGTCCCCTATCAACTGGTCAAAGAGCCGGTCGAGTTGCGCATCACGGGCCACACCGTGGAGATCCTCTTCAAGGGCCGCCGCGTGGCCTCCCATGCGCGCTCTGGGCGGCGCGGCGCCCACACGACGGAGTCGGCGCACATGCCCAAGGCCCATCAGCGTTACCTGCAGTGGACCCCCTCGCGGATCCTCACCTGGGCGGCTCAAACGGGTCCGCAGACCGCGGCCCTCGTCGCGGCCATCCTGGAGGCCCGCCGCCATCCCGAGCAGGGCTTCAGGAGCTGTCTGGGGATCTTGAGATTGGGAAAACGATACAGCCCCGAGCGGCTCGAGGCCGCCTGCGCACGGGCCCTGGCCTGCCGGGCCCTGAGCTACCGCAGCGTCGAGAGCATCCTCAAGACGGGGCTGGACCGCCAGGCGGCCACTGATGAACCGAGCACCCCCAAAGCGCTCCCGCTTCACCCCAACATCCGGGGCAAAGCCTACTACCACTGAAAGGATCCCCTTCGATGCTCCATGAACAGACCCTCGAAAAACTCCACGCCCTGAAACTCCACGGCATGGCCGACGCCTTCCGGGAGCAACTGCAAAGCCCCGCCTGCGACGGACTGAGCTTCGCCGAGCGCTTCGGCCTTCTCGTCGACCGTCAGTGGGACTGGAAGGAAAACGCCCGGATGCAGCGCTACCTGCGGGCCGCCAAGCTCAAGCTTGATGCCTGTGTCGAGGACATCGACTTCGCGGCCCCCCGCGGCATCGACCGCGCCGTTCTGATGGGACTGGCCTCCTGCGACTGGATCCGCCAGCACCGAAATGTTCTCGTCACCGGCCCGACCGGCGCGGGCAAGACCTTCATCGCCTGCGCCCTGGCCCATAAGGCCTGTCGCGAAGGCTACCGCGCCCTCTATCTGCGCTGCCCCCGGCTCTTCCAGCAGCTCGCCCTTGCCCGGGCCGACGGCAGCTACGGACGACTCCTGGCCAGACTGGCCAAGGTCCAGCTTCTCGTCCTCGATGACCTGGGGCTGGCTCCCCTGAACGACAGCGACCGCCGCGACCTGCTCGAGGTCATCGAAGACCGGCACGGCAGCGGCTCAACCCTCGTGGCCAGTCAACTGCCCATCGAACACTGGCATGACACGATCGGCGACCCCACGCTGGCCGACGCCATCCTCGACCGGCTCATCCACAATGCCCACAAGATCACCCTGAAAGGAGCCTCCATGAGAAAACCCCGACGCGCTTGACCGAACCTCACAACTGTGAGAAAGAACATAACCCAGCGTCGCTACGCTCCGGCAGGGATGGCGCAATCCCCCGTACCGGGGTGGCGGCTTCAACCGTTCTCAGATGGCGGAATCAGCGAAATAGGCATGATGGACTTGTCCCTGTACTCTGGGCTCTTCCGTATGTTCGGAGGGAGCTTCATGAGGATCTGCTTGTACTCGCGCATCGTCCCGTTGGTGATTTCGGCAACAGGAATGTCTCCGAGCACCTCTATCAGCAGACTGAACGATGTCATGTTCTCCAACTCTGTTTTCGGTCGCCACGCACCTCTCTTCTTTTCGTTGGCATACTCTCGGATGATCTGCGACAACGGCACGCAATTCTCTGTGGCATTGGCCTGTTTAGGTACAGACGCAGAGTTCGCGGGAATGGATGCCACAGCTGGTCTATTTGACTGATCTTCCCCCAGGTCATCCGAATAGTCCCCGACAACTCTGTGTTGCTCAATCTCAAAAAACCGTATTCGAACCTTGAGGAGTTCGCGACAGAGCTTGCCGTACGTCTCGCTCCCCTTTTCAACGCCTTCTATTCCGTTCTCCCTGAGGAATTCATCTACATGGGAGCTGATCTCCCGGTAGTCGCTGAGGGCCAGATTCTCGCGGGCATCCCCCTCCAGCGACCACATGGCGAACTCCTGGCTCTCCAGTCGCTCCCTCGTCCAAGGCACAACCCTAGCCGCCCTGTCTGCTTCAGCTTCCTCCAGCATCTTTTTCAGCTCTTCCTGCATCATGCGGTCGAGGGTTTCTTTGGTCAGTTCTCCCATGATTTCCCCTTTTCTCATTCGGGCAAAGAGTATCTTGGCGGTCTTTGCCAGCCGCATCGCCCGATACTTCGCGTCCGTAAGGTTGGCCGTCTGGAGGGTATACCTCAGTTCCCTCGAACTGACAACCCTCCTGAGCCACTTGGGTATGCGTATCCTGAAGAAGAAGTGTGGTGACCTGGACTGACGATAAAGGTAGGTTGAAAAGAAAGGACGCGCCATGATTTCAGCTCCGAGTGCCCTACTGTGTGCCCTACCTGGAGCTGAAATCCGGCTTCTATGGTAAAATCATCAATGATTTCAATTACATGGTGGAGATGAGGGGGATCGAACCCCTAACCTCCGCATTGCGAACGCGGCGCTCTCCCAATTGAGCTACATCCCCACTTTTTGCACAACTGTCTGAAAGGAGTTCCGTTTATACACCAGCGGAAAATCCCCTGTCAAGGACTTGTTCGCCCGATTTTGGGGGCACAGAACTTGCAGAAATGCTTGTCTGTTTTCGTTTGCCGTACACGATGATTTCGGAAGGGGATTGACCTATGGCAAGAATCGACGACCTGTTCGCCCTGCAGCACGACCGGGGCGCCTCCGACCTTCACCTCTTCGCCGGCTCGCCCCCGGCCCTGCGCGTGCGCGGCGACATGGAGAAGATCGCCGACGAGCCCCTCGACGACGAGGAGCTGCGGGAGATGCTCTTCGAGATCCTGACCCCCGGGCAGCGCCGGGAGATCGAGGAGACGGGCGACCTGGACTTCGGCTACGAGGTCGAGGGCATCGCGCGGTACCGCTGCAACTACTTCAAGCAGAAAAACGGCATCGGCGCCGTGTTCCGCGAAATCCCCTCCACGGTCCTCACCGTCGACCAGCTGGGTCTGCCCCAGGTCCTCAAGCAGCTGGCCATGCTGCCTCGCGGCCTCGTGCTCCTGACGGGCCCCACGGGCAGCGGCAAGTCGACGACGCTGGCGGCCATGATCGAGCACGCCAACGCGAACCGCAAGTGCCACATCGTCACGATCGAGGACCCCATCGAGTTCGTGCATCACCCCAAGCAGTGCATCATCAACCACCGCGAGGTGGAGACCCACACCCAGTCCTTCGCCAAGGCCCTCCGGGCGGCCCTGCGCGAGGACCCCGACATCATCCTCGTCGGCGAAATGCGCGACCTCGAGACGACGATGCTCGCCATCGAGGCGGCCAACACGGGGCACCTGGTGCTGTCCACCATGCACACCATGGGGGCCACGCGGACCATCGACCGCATCGTCGACATGTTCCCCTCGGACCAGCAGTCCCAGATCCGGACCTCGCTCTCCGAATCGCTCAAGGGGGTCATGTCGCAGGCCCTCTTCAAGCGCATGGACAAGCCCGGCCGGATCGCGGCCCTGGAGATCCTCCTGGTGACGCCCGCGGCGGCGAACCTCATCCGCGAGCAGAAGACCTACCAGCTCATGACGGTCATCCAGACGGGAAGGCGGCTGGGGATGATCTCGCTGGACGACTCCATCGCCGATCTGCTGCAGCGGCGCCTGATCAGCCCCGAGGAGGCCTTCGAAAAGGCCGTGGAAAAGGACCGCTTCGCGAAGCTTCTCAAGGCTCCCCCGCCGGAGTTCTGAGGGTCTCGAGAATCGCCTGCGCCTCGCCCGTTCGCCCGCAGGCGCTCAGGGCCTCGGCGAGCGAAAGCGTGTAGAACGCATTGGCGGGATCCGCCGCGCCCGCCCGACGGAAGGCCTCGGCCGCCTCGGGGGCGCGGTTTTCCTTCATCAGCCTGTTGCCCAGCCGGAAGTAGTAGGTCCCCTCGAAGTCGGGGTTGACGCCGACGGCCTCGCCGTAGGCCTGGAAGGCCTCTTCGACCCGCCCGAGCATCACGAGGGCATCGCCCAGGTCGCATCGGTAGATCGGCTCCTCGCCGGAGGCCGCCGCGGCACGGCGAAACGCGCTCTCGGCCCTCCCGTATGCGCCCGCCAGCATGTAGGCGTGTCCCATCTTGTTGAGGAACATCCCCTCCTTGCCCGGGAAGTCGTTCTCGATGGCCCGCCGGTAGGAGGCCTCCGCCTCGTCGAAGCGCCCGGCGGCGATGAGTGCGCCGCCCACGGAAGCGTGGAAGACCGACATGTCGGGCTCCTCGGCCGCCAGGGCCTCGAAGATCGCCAGGGCCTCCGCGTGACGGCCGGCCCGCAGGTAGGCATCGCCGAGGGTGTGGCGCAGGTGGACGTCCTTCTTCTGGACGGCCACGGCCCGCTCGCAGACATCCACGAGCCGGTCGTACTGCCTCGTCTCGCGGAAGAGCCGCACCAGCTCGTCGTAGGCAAAGCCGGTGAAGACCTTCCTGGCCAGTTCTTTCCGGAACAGCTTCTCGAACTGCTCCACCGCCTCCTCGATCTCGCCGTTGTCCTTGAGGGCCCAGGCCAGGCACAGGACGAAGGAGTCCATGTCGGGCTTCATCCGGATGAGCTGCCGGTATACGGCGATCGCCTCAGGGTAGCGCTTCTCCTTCATGTACAGCTGCGCCATGCGCTCGTATTGTTCGGTGTTGGTCTGGTCGGTCATCTCCTCGATTTCCTTTCCGGTCGTGCCGTACTGCGGACCCCGCACTCAGAACCCGCCCATGCAGGAAGTGACGGTTCGATGCTCCGCGGCTCCGGGCTTCCGAACCTCCTGACTTCCGTGCGTTTCCGGTGCATCCTATATAACGAAGCCCGTTCCGGCGCAATCGGGAAAGTGAGGGGTGAAGGGCGTGTGAAGCGGAAGAGACGAGAATTTTCATTGACAGGGCGCAAACTCGGCATATATTGCCATTTTTGAATATGGAGGCCGTGCGATGAAAGACTTCATCCGGGTCATGAAGGCCCTGTCGGATCCCAACCGGGTCAAGGTCGTCAAGATGCTCCAGCAGCGGGAAATGTGCGTCTGCGAGATGCAGGAGGCCCTGGGGATTGCCCAGCCGACTGTATCCAAGCATCTGAAAATACTGGAAGAAGCCGGCCTTGTGCAGTCCAGGAAGGATGGTCTCTGGGTCTGTTACCGGTTGAGCGGAGACGGCAGCCCCTATGCGGCAAGCCTTCTGGGAAATCTAAGGTACTGGATCGAGACCGATCCGGAAATTATCGCCCTGCGGGAATACATTCCAGGGCTGCGAAGGGAACTGATACGGAAGAAAGAGGCATCGCCGACGGAAATGAGGAAAGAAAACGGCATTGCGGCTCAGGACGCGGCGACGGAAAGGAAGGAAACCCGTGATTGAAGAACTCTTGATCGCAGGACTCCTGGCGCTCCAGGATTATGTGGCAACCCACGTGCTCACGTGCCTCGTCCCGGCATTCCTCCTGGCCGGCGCCATGGTGGCCTTCATCAATCAGGAGGCGATTCTCGGCTACCTGGGCGAAAAGGCGAACAAGGCAAAGTCCTTTTCCCTGGCGGGCGTCGCCAGCTTCTTCGTGGCCGCCTGCTCCTGCACGGTCATCCCCGTCTCGGCGGGTCTCTATTACAGCGGCGCCGCCGTCGGCGTGGCCTTCATCGTCCTGTGGGTCGCCCCCTCGGCCAACATCCTCTCGCTGGTCTACACGGGGAACATCCTGGGGGGGGAGATCGTCGTTGCCCGCGTCGCGGCCTCGCTGGCCATGGCCTTCGTCGTGGGGTGGGTCATGACCCTCGCCTTCCGCAACGAAGTGCGGGAGGCGATCGCCGTATCGGGAGACACCGGGGAAAAGGGAGAAATCGTTTCCCGGAGGCACGTGATCCTGCTTCTTCTCATTGTCGTTTCCCTGCTTGCCCCCAACTACATCGGGCGGACCGGGCCTTACTGGGAGAAGGTTCTCATCTGGGGGATCGCGTCCATCGTCCTGTTCGGCTACGCGCTGACAATGTTCTCGAAAGACGAGATCAAGAGCTGGCTCAGGGAGACTTGGTGGTTCGTCCGGATCATCCTGCCGCTGCTGCTGGCCGGCGTGGTCGCCGTCGGCGTCATCGGGAAGCTGCTGCCCGAGGTGTGGATCCGCGCCTGGCTGGGCGGCAACGGCGTGACGGCCTCCTTCCTCGCCACCATGATCGGCGCCGTGAGCTACTTCGCCACCATGACGGAGGCCCCCTTCGTGGACACGCTCATGAAGCTCGGCATGGGAAAGGGGCCGGGGCTGGCGCTCCTGCTCACGGGGCCGGGGCTGAGCCTGCCCAACTGGATCGCCATCGCGAGGGTCTTCGGCGTGAAGAAGTCCGTCGTCTACGTCACGACGATCGTCATCCTCGGGACCGTCGTCGGCTGGTTCTTCGGCAACTTCATCTTATAGCAACGAGGAAAAGGAAGGCGCCATGTTCAAGACGATCCTTTACCCGACGGCCTTCGAGGAGTTCTCGCGCGATGTGCTGCGGTGCGCGGCGAATTTCAAGAACCTGGGAACGGAGGAAATCGTCCTGCTGCACGTGATTTACGCCTCCCAGCTCCCCCAGGTCCACGAGGGCTATGTCCTGCGGCCGGCCGACGCCCTGCGCCACAGCGTGAATGCCAAGATGGACGAGGCGGCGGGCATTGTCGAGGCTGCGGGGATCAGGGCGAAAAAGCGCATCGAGCTGGCAAAAACCGCGGACGTCTCCCTCATCGGCATGGGCTCACACGGGAAGGGACGCGCCGAAGGGATCCTCTGGGGATCGGTGTCCCGCAACGTGGCGGAATACAGCGATCGGCCGATCCTCGTCATCAAGGACTGACAGGAAAAGGAAAAGCGGACGGCCCTCTCCCCGGAGAAGGGCGCTGATCCGTATCACCGCGGAAAGGAGACCTGAAACATCATGAAAATCATCGTGGCAGGACCGGGCTGTGCGCGCTGCACGGCCACGGAAAAGAACGTCATCGAAGCGGCCAAGGCTCTCAAACTCCAGGCGGACATCTCCCACGAGTTCGACGTGAAGAACTTCCGGAATCTCGGCGTCAAGGTGACGCCGGCGGTCCACGTGGACGGCAAGATCGTGATCTCGGGAAAGATTCCCACGGTGGACGAGCTGAAGGCGGTTCTTTCGGACCTCCGGTAGATCATCGAGCGACCCAAACGGGGCGATCCGGGATTTCCGGCCCAGAGGGCGTAGAATAGGGGTGGTTTTTCCTTTCGCCGGAGAAACCGCTCGGATCAGACCGTGCAGGACTTGCAGAAAGGAGTTGAGCCGTGGACCCGCAAAAACCGGCGGTGGAGCAAATCCTGAAAATGATGGAGCAGAACCTCGGCGAGGACCCGAAGCCCATGAGGCTCATGGCGGAACTGATGCCCGAGAGGATCCCCCGCCAGGCCCAGGAGCGGAAGTTCGTCTTCGATCTGCCGCGGGTCCCCGCCAAATACAAACACCTGATCATGATCGCAACGGCCCTCGCCGCCGGGTGCCACCTCTGCACGGAGACCTTCATCAATCTCGCCTACAAGGACGGCGTGACGAAAGAGGAGATCGCCGAGGCCATCGTCGCCGCACGGTTCGCCCTGGCGTCGACGACGTTCGCCGCCGCCGTCGAGGGCATGGAGTACCTCGTCAATGCCCCATCAGCATGACCATACCGAGTCTCCCGAAGCCTCCTGGGGCCGGAGACTGATCGCCACCATGATCATGAACCTGATCATCCCGGCCGTCCAGATCGCCGGGGGGGTGATCAGCGGCAGCATGGCCCTGGTGAGCGACGCGCTGCACAACCTGATGGATTTCGTCTCCGTCGTGATCAGCTACGCGGCCCTGCGCCTCGGGAGGCGGGGCCCGTCGCTGGAGCAGACCTTCGGCTACAGGCGCCTGGAAGTGCTGGGCGCCGTCCTGAACGTGGCGCTGCTCTTCGGGGCCGGCTTCTATATCCTGGTCGAAAGCTGGAGCCGCCTGAAGGACCCCAAACCCATCGAGGGCGCCATCGTCATCGGGGCCGCGCTCATCGGGTTTGCGGCCAACCTGGTCGCGACCCTGCTGCTGCGTTCGGGAGCACGGGTGAACCTCAACATGCGCGGGGCCTTCCTGCACATGCTGACCGACGCCCTCACCTCCCTGGGGGTCGCCGCCCTGGGGGTCATCTGGCTCTATCGGCCGTGGTACTGGCTGGACCCGGTCGTCTCGACGCTGATCGTGGCCATGATCCTCTACAGCGGCTGGGACATCCTGAAGGAGGCGCTGGGCATCCTGATGAACGCGACGCCCCCGGGCATCGATCTGCGCAGCATCAAGCGGGAGGTGGAATCGCTCGACGGCATCGAGGAGATGCATCACCTGCACGTCTGGAGCATGTCCTCGGGGCAGATTGCGCTGGCGGCCCATATCCTGGTAAAGGATCAGATGCTGAGCCGGGTCGATGACCTGGCGGACCGGGTGCGGGAGAGGCTCCTGCAACGCTTCGATATTCGCCATCCCGTCCTGCAGTTCGAGACCCGGGCCTACGAGGAGACGGGCCTTTTGTGCTGCGCCCCCTATGATCACCCCCCTCACCCCGCGGTAGCAAGAGAGGCGGGCGAGAACGGAAACGAGCATGGCTGAACCGGACATCACGCAGATCGTGGTCCGGGGAAACCGGATCGGCATCGTGGGGCTCAAGGCCGCCGCGGAATCGATGGCGGGACCCTGGGCCGGGAAAGGGGACGACGAGATCCGGGAGGAACTGCTCCGTCGCCTCTCGGAGGCCAACTACATCCCCCGCAGGCTGACGGAGGACTACGGCCGGGCCCTGCTGCGGGAATACAGGAAAATCCTGGGCATGCCCGACGAGCAGGCTGAAGAGACTCCGAGGGGCCTGGAAATCAGGATCCTGGGGCCCGGCTGCTTCCGCTGCGACCTGATGACGAGGGAGGTCATGGGAGCCCTGTCCGAGATGGGCCTGGCGGCGGGCGTCGAGCAAGTCACCGACATCCGGGAAACCGTGAAGTACCGGGTCATGGGATCGCCGGCCCTCGTGATCAACGGCAGGGTCGTCTCCGTCGGCCAGGTGCCCGAGCGCGGGAAGATCAAGAAGTGGATTGCCGAGGCCGAATAAAAAGGGATAAAAAGACAGGCAGTCAGGGGGCACGCTCATTGCAGAATCAGAACTGTTGCACCCATCCTCAGAAGCTGACCCTTCCGCAGTCAGGTATCCATGATCGGAGGTCGACCCATGAAGAAGATACAGATCCTGGGCCCCGGGTGCCCGAAGTGCAAGAAGCTGACCGAAGAGTCGGAGAAGGCCGCAAAGGAACTGGGGCTGGAGTACGAGATCGAGAAGGTCAGCGACGTCAAGGAGATCATGAAGTTCGGCGTCTTCTCCACGCCGGCCCTCGTCGTGGACGGCAAGGTGAAGGCCGTCGGCAAGATCCTGGATGCCCGGCAGATCAAGGACATCCTGGAAAAGGAGAGATAAAAGCGAAGAAAGGACCCTGCCCATGGACGCTCCGGCATGGCTCAAACGCAACCGCAGGACCCTGACGATCCTCCTGGCCGCAGCGGGGATCGCCATCATGCTGCTCTACACCTACTGCGACACGGCCTGCTCCTATCTCAAGGGAGACATCCTGGGGATCGACCTCAAGGTCGTCGGCATCGCATACATGCTCCTGATCATCGGGCTGACCGTCGGGGGCGAGATGGGTGCGACCCGGATGCTGCTGGCCTCGGGGCTGGGCGTGGAGGCCCACCTCTTCTGGTTCCAGTACGAGGAAGAGGTGTACTGCCCCTTCTGCCTGGCGTTCGCAGCCACGCTGATCTCCGCCTTCGTCCTGAATCACGAGAAACCCGCGGGCCGCGGGCTCAAGGAACGACTGCTCGGTGTCCTCGGGGAAGCGGAGGTTCCCTTCTTCAGAGCGGCAAGGGTGCCTCTCCTGCTCATGGCCGTCCTGGGCTATCTCTTCATCACGGTCACCTTCTCCGGCTCCGTCACGCCCGCCTACGGGGTCGAGAAATCCCCGATCCCGTCCTTCGGCAAGGGCCCCAGCCAGGTCATCGTCTTCACCGATTACTTCTGCCGGCCCTGCCAGGGCCTGGAGCCGAACCTGGAGCCGATGCTCGAGAAGATCCACGACCGGGGCCGCGCGGAGATCGTCTTCGTCGACATGCCCGTGCACAGGGAAACCCCCCTCTATGCCCGGTACTATCTCTACGCGGCCAACGCCAAAGGCGGCTTCAGGGACGTCATGGAGGCCCGGCGGGCCCTCTTCTCGATTGCCCGCGGCAAGACCGTGAAGGACGAGGAAAGCCTGGCCAGGGCCCTGAAGGAGAAAGGCATCGCCTTCCAGCCTTACGACCCGAAGCCGGTCTTCAATGCCTGGAACGACCTGATCCGCAGGCACAAGGTGCAGGCGACGCCGAGCTGCGTGATCAACGACTGCCGCACCGGCGCGAGCCGCCACGTGGGGGGGGACGACATCCTGCAGGCCCTGTCGCGATTCATGATGAGGCCGAAGTCCTCTTGAGAAAAGGCATCCCCGTTTTCCCTCCCTTGACGGGAGCGTTTCCGTTGTTTTCCCCTCCTCGACGGGCGGGGATAAAGGGGGGGAATGATTGCGCCGGCGTCTGACGGGAAAAGAACGACCGAATCTGAAGGAGGGTTTTATGGCATACAAATCCATGGGGTTTGTCGGGGGCGGAAGGGTCACGCGGATCCTTCTCGAGGGGCTGAATCGCAAGAAGATGCTGCCCCCGGCCGTCGTCGTCAGCGACGCAAGCGGCGAGGCCCTACAGAAGCTCAAGGAGAAATTCCCGAAAATGCAGACCGCACAGGGCGACAACACGAAACCGGCGGCGCAGGACCTCGTCTTTCTCGCCCTCCACCCCCCGGCCGTCGCGGGCGGGCTCGCGGAGATCAAGGAAGCGCTCAGGCCCGGGGCCGTGCTCGTCTCCCTGGCGCCCCGCTTCACGATCAGGGCTCTCTCGGAGGGGCTCGGGGGGTTCGACCGGATCGTACGGATGATCCCCAATGCCCCGTCCCTTGTCAACGAGGGCTACAACCCTGTCTCCTTTGGACCGGGAATTTCCCGGGAGGAGAAGACAGTTCTCTCGAAGCTCTTCAAGAAGCTGGGCGACTGCCCCGAGGTGGACGAGGACAAGCTCGAGGCCTACGCCGTCGTCACGGCGATGGGCCCCACCTATTTCTGGTTTCAGCTCTTCGAGCTTTTCGAGCTGGGCAAGTCCTTCGGCCTCACCGACAAGCAGGCCTGGAAGGGGATCAAGAAGATGCTCAAGGGCGCCGTGGAAACCGTCGACGAATCGGGGCTCACACCCGGGGAAGTGATGGACCTCATCCCCGTGAAACCGCTGGGGGAGGACGAGGCCATGATCCGAAACGCCTACCGGACGAGGCTGACCGGGCTGTACCAGAAGCTCAGGGGGTAGGAATACCGGAGGAACTTCGCATGCAAAAGAAGAGGGTCCTCTTCGTCTGCATCCACAACAGCGCCCGCAGCCAGATGGCCGAGGCCTGGATGAATCACCTCTGCGGCGACCGCTTCGAGGCGGAGAGCGCCGGCCTCGAGCCGGGGACCCTGAATCCGCTGGCCGTGGCCGTCATGCAGGAGGCCGGGATCGACATCTCCGGGAAATCGACGCGGAGCGTCTTCGACGTCCTGAAGGCGGGCACCCTCTTTTCTTTTGTCGTCACCGTTTGCGACGAGTCGGCGGCCGAGGCCTGCCCCATCTTCCCTGGACCGGCGAAGTGCGTCCACATGGGCTTCACGGACCCGGCCCGCGTGGAGGGGACGGAGGAGGAGAAGCTCGCGCGGGTCCGGCTGATCCGGGATGCCGTCCGCAGGGCCGTCGAGGAGTTCTGCCGGCGCGAGTCGGGGGAGCACGGACCGGCGGCATAGCCGGGCCAAGCCATGCTGCCGCCGCCCGGTGAAGCGGGGAATCCCGGCCGGTCACCGTGCCGTGAGGACCCGGGGCCCGAAACGTCACGCCCCGCTGCGATGAACGGGCGAAAGGAGAAGAAGTCAGGGGGAACGCCATGAAAGAGACACAGGGCGACGTACGCATCGAGATCCTGGACCCGGGCGGGCTTCAGGGAGAGCAGCTGGAGAAGGACGTGCGGTCGGTCTTCGCCGAGCTGAAGGTCGTCGGCGAGGTCAGCCGCGTGACGGACCCCGGCAAGATCGAAACCTACGGGCTGCCGGGCGTTGCAGGGCTCGTCATCAACGGCCGGATCGTCTCCGCGGGGAGCCTGCCGGACCGACGGCGCGTCCGGCAGCTTCTCCTGGACCTGATCGCGTCCGGGGAATGCAAGGCTGGGACCTGATGGGGAAGCCCGAGCCCGGCTGCAGGGCGGCCGGTGCTTGACGCACCGTGCCGGAAGGGGGAAGCATCATGAGCGCGCCGGTCATCATGACGATCGGGCTTTTTGTCCTCTCCGTGGTCTCGGGGATGCTCGGCCTCGGCGTGGCCTTCTCGGCCGTGCCGTTCCTGGGGCACTTCCTCCCCGATCTGGTTCACCAGGTCCAGCCCCTGAGCTTTCTGCTCAACGGGATCACGGCCCTCTTCGCCGTCTTCGGCTTCGCCTGAAGCGGGCTCGCGGACTGGCGAAAGGCGATCACGCTGGTCGTGATCACCACCCTGGCGGCCCCGGCGGGCGCCTGGCTGGTTCAATATGTCGACCAGGTATACGTCTGGTTTGCCTACCTCGCTTCGGTCCTCTACCTCTCCTGCAGGCTCTTTCGTCCCGTGCAGGAGCGGCCGGGCAAGGAGAACTTCAAGGCGGCGAAGCTCCCGGCCGTCCCCATCTCCGTCCTGAGCGGGTTTTTGGGCATCGGGCCGGGCTTTCTCCTGATGCCGGCCCTGATCATCGTGGGGTTCAACACCAAGACGGCCGCCGGGATCAACGCCTTCGCCGTCTGCCCGCCCTCGTTTTCGTCGCTCATCCACCACATCGGCACGGCCCGATAGGACCCGACCCTGACCGTCACGCTGCTGATCGTCGGCGCCGTCGGCTCCTTCATCGGCGCGAGGCTCTCGAGACTCTACGTCCCGGGCGGGCGTCTCAAGCAGCTCTTCGGCGTCCTGATCGCCATCATGACGGCCTACAAGATCTACAACCACTTCGCATGAAGCCGCCCGTCGTTTCAGGGAGCCCGGGACGAGCGCGAAGAACATCATACCGGGGGCAGCCCACTGCCAAGGAATCCTGACGAACGGACTGGCAAACGGAGAAGCGACATGGAAGAAAAAATCGTCATCTACGGCACGAACGGGTGACCGCACTGCACGAAGGCCCGTGAGGCCCGCGGGGACAGGGCGACCTGCATCGATGTCGAGGCCGACATCCAGGACGTGCAGAAGATGCTCGACCACTCGGGCGGGAACATGGCCGTCCCCGTCATCGTCGACGGCGGCAGGATCACGGTCGGCTTCGGGGGAGAGTCCGGGGTCGGCTTCACCTGAGCCGTTCAATGGCCCCTCGTGGACGGGCTGAAAAAACGCTGATAGGCTGCGAGGACGACATGGAATCCATCCGAAAAGCGGCGCATCGAATGATCGACATCCTCCGGCTCAAGGGCTCTCCCGTCGGCGCGCTGCTCCAGGGGTCGACGGCCGGCTACTGCAGGCCACCGGCATCGATTCGACGATCGCCCCGTTCCTGGAGGGCCGCCTGAATTGCGGGCTCGGCCGCTATGGCTGCCGCGACGCGACGGACATCGCCGCAGGCAAAACCCTCGCGGGGGTCCCGGAGCAGGACAGGAGGAGACAATACTCCCCCCATGCGCCTGAAGCGCCGGTCGCAGCGTTCCTCCAGGCGGGCCCACACCCTCTGGGAATTCCCGTTCCAGGCCATGAGCGTCCGGTTATAGTGCGGCCCGAGGTTCTGCCGATCCGCCACGACGAAGAGGCCCCCAGCGGCCCGGCCGATGCGGGCGATGCCGGGCAGCATGCCGTTGGGGAAACGGGGCGGCCATCACGATGGAGCGAGAGGCTTGAACCCCGAAACCCGGACGCTCACGACGGTCTCGTCGGCCTGCCGCGCAAGCTCTTCCATGGAGAAATTCAGGGATTCGGCGAGCGACGAAAGCATGGGGTCCGTCGTGACGCAGTCCACGGGGAACGGCGTCTCGCCCTGGACCGTCACGTCGACGAATCCCGCCTGCCGCATCGCCTCCAGGTAATCCTCCCGGAGGGCGGCGCCGGCAACGCAGCCGACGTAGGCCGCGACGGAATCCTTCACGAACTCGGGAAGCGGCTTCGTCAGGACGATGTCGGAGACCATGAGCCGGCCCCCCGGCTTCAGGACCCGGAAGGCCTCGCGGAAGACGCGGCCCTTGTCGGGTGCGAGGTTGATGACGCAGTTGGAGATGACGACGTCGACGCTCCCGTCCCCGACGGGCAGATGCTCGATGTCCCCCAGCCGGAACTCGACGTTGTCCACACCGTCTTTTCTTGCATTTTCCCGGGCCCGCTCGACCATCCCCGGGGTCATGTCGACGCCGATGAGCTTCCCCGTCGGGCCCACGCGGCCGGCGGCCAGGAAGCAGTCGAAGCCCGCCCCGCTGCCCAGGTCGAGGACCGTCTCGCCTTCCTGGAGCGACGCCAGGGCGATGGGGTTGCCACAGCCCAGCCCCAGGTTCGCGCCGTCGGGGACCGCGGAGAGGTCTGCGTCGGCATAGCCGATCTTCTTTCCGATCTCCGTGACGACGGCGGGCCCGCCGCAGCACGACGCCGACGGGCAGCAGGAGCCGCCCGCGGCGGCGATGTTCCCGTATTTCTCGCGGACGATGTCCTTGATGTCTTTTCCTTCCATGTGGGCCTCCTAGGTCCTTCCGATGCCGCTCAGCGGGTCATCATGATGGGCTCGAGGAAGTCCTTCACCTTATCGGCCAGGAAGTCGGCCTTGACGAGGGTGAAGCAGCAGATCTCCCCGTCCTTCTCCCAGCTGATGAGGGCCAGCTTGTCGCCCGTGCCGATTTTCGCCCGGTCGCGCAGTTCCTTGGGCAGGACCATCTGACCCCGCTCGTCGATGCCGATGAGGGATTCCATGCGGCAGCGGGCCTTGAGGTTTCCCGGATCGGAACAGCAGTTCTCGTCCTTCTTCGTCTTCGCCATGGGCAGCCCCCTTTCGCCAAATAATCTGAGTAATCAGCATATACTGATTAATCTGATTAAACAGAAAATGTCAAGCGATTTTTGCCCCGGGGCAAAAAAAGACCCGGGCAAAACCCGGGTCTGAAACAGGGTCAGCCGCCCTCACGGATGGCCCGGTCGACCTGGCGCGCGGCGATGAGGACGGGGTCCCAGACGTTGGAGTAGGGCGGGGCGTAGCTGAGGTCCAGGTTGATCATGTCCTGGACGGTCATGCCCGCGTGGAGGGCCGTGGCGAAGATGTCGATCCGCTTGGCCGCCCCCTCGATGCCCACGATCTGGGCGCCCAGCAGGCGCCCGGAGCCCTTTTCGGCCAGGGCCTTCACGGTGATGGGCCCCGCGTTCGGATAGTAGCCCGCACGGGTGGTGCTCTTGATCCTTGCCGTCGCGAACTCGAGCCCCAGCTCCCGGATCTCGCGTTCCTGCAGGCCCGTCCGGGCCACCTCCCACTTGCAGATCTTGCTCGCGGCGGTCCCCACGACGCCGGGGAACGTGGCGTAGCCGCCCCCGAGGTTGATCCCCGCGACGCGGCCCTGCTTGTTGGCGATCGTGCCCAGCGCGATGTGCACGGGCCTGCGGCTGACGAGATGAAACGTTTCGGCGCAGTCGCCCGCCGCCCAGATGCCGGGGACGCTCGTCTGCATGCGGCCGTTGACCCGGATGGCGCCCCGGACCCCGAGGTCAACGCCCGCCCGGTCCGCAAGCTCCGTCCGGGGCCTCACGCCGAGGCCGAGGATGACGAGGTCGGCGGGCAAGGTCCTCCGGTCGGTCACGACGGCCGTCACGCGGCCGTCGCCAACCTCGAAGGCCTCGAGGGATTCCCCGCGGTAGAGGCGCACGCCGACCTCGATGACGGCATCGGAGACGAGGGCACCCATGTCGGGGTCGAGGGTTCCCATGACCTGTTCGCCCCGCTCCACGAGGGAGACCTCCAGGCCCCGCAGGAGGAGCGCCTCGGCCATCTCGAGGCCGATGTAGCCCCCGCCCACGACGACGGCCCGCTTCGGGCGCTCGCTGTCCACCACCTCGCGGACCGTGATGCCGCTCTGCAGGGAATGCAGCCCGTAGATCCCTGCGGCGTCGCTGCCCGGAACTTTGGGGCAGAAGGGGACGGCCCCCGTGGCGATCAGCAGCCGGTCGTAGGGCTCCCACCACCCCTTCTTGCTCTCGAGGCTCTTCACCAGGACCCGGCGGTTTTTCGGGTCGATCTCCTCGACCTCGTGCAGCACCCGGACGTCGATGCCGTACTCCGACCGGAATGTCTCGGGGGTGACGGCGATGAGCCGCCTCACGTCGTCGACAACCCTGCCGACGTAGTAGGGGATGCTTCAGGCCGAATAGGAAGTATGCGGGCCCTTCTCGAAGGCAAGGACCTCCAGATCCCTGTTGAGCCGCTTCGCCTGGGCGGCGGCGCTCATCCCCGCCGCATCGCCGCCGATGACCACCAGCCTCTCCTCTGCCATCGCTCGCGCCCTCCTCCTGTCTTTCTGCGCCTAGGGTACCACAGAACCGCCCGGTACGTAAGGGATTCCGAGCGGGCGGACCGGCCGCCTGCCGATCCATGCCTCCGTCGCGGCGGCCGCGGCGACGGCAAGGGGCCGATCCGTCCGGGAGCGCCTCAGGATCACCCAAAGCGCCGTCATCGGGGAGCCGGTGGGGGGATGCCCGAGACGGATCACCACTGCGCGCTGCACGCGGCTCGGGCCTTCCAGCGGGCCCTCCGGAATTGCGTGACGGGGCGAAGGGGCGAGGCGGGCTGACGGCCGCCGCGGGCACGCAAAAAGGGGCTGAAGGACGTCGCCCTCAGCCCCGCTTTCCTCCGGTCTGTTCTGCGCTCAGGCGCGCTCCCCGTCGCCGGGCCCGAGACCTTGGGCCGGGCTTCTCTCCGTCCGGAACATGGACATCGTCGAGGCCAGCTCCTCGGCGGCGGCGGCGTTTTTCTGTGTCACCTGGCTCATCTCGTTGACGGCCTTGTTGATCTGGCCGATCCCCTGGGACTGCTCCTGGGATGCCGCGGCGATCTCGGCCATGAGGGCCACCACCTTCGAGGCGGCGGCGGTCACCTCGTCGAAATCGCTCCGGGTCGTCTGGGACAGGCGCTCTCCGTCCTGCACCTTGCTCACGATGTCGTCGATGAGCTCGGAGGTGTTCCGGGCCGACTCGGTGGCGCGCAGCGCGAGGTTGCGCACCTCGTTGGCCACGACGGCGAACCCGGCGCCCGCCTCTCCCGCCCGGGCCGCCTCCACGGCCGCGTTCAGGGCCAGGAGGTTGGTCTGGAAGGCGATCTCGTCGATGCTCTTGACGATGTTCTGGGTCTGCCGGCTCGCCTCGGCGATCTGCCGGGTCGACGCGGCCAGCTGCGCCATGGAGCGGTTGGCCTTCTCCATGATCTCGTTGGCCGCGGTCACGAGCCGGTTGGCCTCGCCGGTGTTGCCGGCGTTCTGCCGCGTCATCGACTCCAGCTCGTCCAGGGAGGCGGCCGTCTCCTCGAGGGTCGCCGCCTGCTCCGAGGCGGACTCCGAGAGGTTCTGGGCGATCTCCTTCGAGTGGCCCACGGCCTCGCCCATCTTCACCCGCATGGTGTTGACCGACTGCGCGAGCTGACCGAGCTCGTCCTGCGAGACCGACGCGACTTCATGGGTCAGGTCCCCCTCGGCGACGTGCTGCAGGACCGCCATCGTCTCCCGGAGTCTCGTCGAGATCATCCGCGTGATGAGCAGGCTCACCGCGATGGAGAAGATCACCACGACGGCGGCCACGAGGATGAAGTTGCGCATCAGGGCGCTGAAGCCGGCCTTTGAGGAGGCATGGTTTTCCCGACCGAGGCGGTCCTCCAGGGCCTGCAGCTCCGAGAGGGCCGTGTAGACGGCCTGGAACTTCCCGTCGACGGGGCCCATGAAGGTCAAGGCGACGCCGTAGTCCGCCATGGCCATGTCGAGAACCTTGGCGGCCTGCTCCCGGTAGGGCTTGAAGTGACTGAGGGCCGTTTCCAGCAGTTTCTTCTCCTCGGGTGTGAGGTTTTCGCGCTGCGCAAGCCCCTCGGCGAATTGCTGCGTCTCGGCGAGGATCTTCAGCTGCTCTTTCGCCAGGGCGTCGATTACCTTCTCGTCGGCGTTGGACCCGGCGAGGCTGACGACCTTGTAGAGATTCTTGTGGACGACGTTGACGCCGTTGACGATCCGCGCACAGCTCTGGTACCCGACGAAGCGGTTGCTGTACAGGTCGTCGATCGCCGAGGACTGGCTCGAGAAACCGACATACGCGATCACGACGAGCACGACCATCGAGACCAGGACGACGAGGGGCGAGACGAGGAGCTTCTTCGTCATGGACAGGTTGGCGATCAGGTGTTTCATCCCGCTGTTCCTTTCATCGGTTCGGGCGAAAAAGAGGCGGCAGGGCGGCAGGCCCTGCCGGCGGCAGGTCGCTTACTTGTAGGTCCCGCAGCACAGGACGAGGTCTCCCACCTTCAGGACGTACGTCGTCTTGGCCTCGACCTTCTTGGTCTCGGGGTTGAGATACTTGTAATCCACCCAGCCGGAGCCCTTCGTCCTGGCCGTCTCCATGATCTCCTTGCGGAAGAACTTGCCGTCCGTGTCCGGGACGTCCAGGAGATTCTTCCCGATGAGCTTCGGGTTCTTGGGGTGGGCCACGATCGTCGCATTCATGTCATAGGCGAAGACGTAGAGCTCGCCCTTGTCGAACTGCCCCTTGGCCTTGCTGAACTCCTTGAGGGCCGCGTCCTTGCCGTTGGCCTTCACGAAGGCGGCGGCCTTCTCGACGAGGGCCTTCGCGTCCTTCTGGGACGCCGCGGCGCCCGGCGCGAACAGGAGCCCGAAAACGAAACACAGCGACAACGCACAACTCAGGACTCTTTTCATCGATCTACCTCCCTGGGGGAAATTGGCAATGCACGTCAAAGACCCGACATGGGTGAAACCAAATGACGGGTTCAGCATAATCCGTGCCAGAAAGCGGGGAGTGTCTCTTTCGGCTTCAAGCCCTCCGGGGCCGCCGTCAAATAAGGTTTTGCAGCCCCCCGGCAAATGGTGTATGGTGCCTTGTCCGCGGCGGGCCCGGGCTGCCCTCCGCGTAAAGAGCGGATCAAGGAGAGAGACGATGGCGGAAGACATCCGATGGGTGAGGACGCACTGCGCGCGCATGGATCACGGGGGCTGCACGCTTCTCGTGGGGGTTCAGAACAACCGGATCGTAAAGATCAAGGGCGACCCGACGGGCTTTCTCAGCAAGGGCTACACCTGCATCAAGGGGCTCGCCTCGGCGGACAAGCTCAATCACCCCGACCGCCTGCGGTACCCGCTGAAAAGGGCGGGCAAGCGCGGCGAGGGAAAGTGGGCCCGCGTCTCCTGGGACGAGGCCCTGCAGACCGTCGCCGAGGGCCTTCTGAAGGTCAAGGAGCAGTACGGCGCCAAGGGCGTCGCCTTCGGCGTGGGCATGCCCAAGGGGCTCGACCACTTCATCCAGATCCGGCTCGCGAACCTCTTCGGCTCGCCCAACGTGATCGCCTCCCAGGACGTCTGCCACGCACCCCGGGAGATCACGGGCGTCCACACCTGCGGCTTCTACCCCGTGGCGGACCTGCACTATCCGAGCAGGCTCGTCGTCCTCTGGGGCAGCAACATCACCTCGACCAACGAGGAGGGCGAGATCTGCAGCATGCTCATGAAGCAGATCAAGGACGGCACGGAGATCATCGTCATCGACCCCCGGCGGATCGACCTGGCCAAGAAAGCCAGGCACTGGCTCCAGCTGCGGCCCGGCACCGACGCGGCCCTCGCCCTGGGATTTCTGAACGTCATCATCGAGGAAGGCCTCTACGACAGAGAGTTCGTCGAGAAGTGGACCCACGGCTTCGACGAGCTCGCGGCCCACGTGAAGGACTGGACGCCCGAGAAGGTCGCCGAAATCACCTGGGTCCCGGCCGATCTCATCCGTCAGGCCGCCCGCGCCTACGCGACGGCCAAGCCCGCGGCCATCCAGTGGGGAAACCCCATCGAGCACAACACGCAGACCTTCGAGACGACAAGGGCCCTGATCTGCCTCATGGCGATCACGGGCAACCTCGACGTCCCCGGCGGCAACGTGGACCCCCGAGACCCCAAGATGCTGGGCCTGGCGCCCCTGGTTCGGGCCGATCTCATCCCCGACAAGCGCAAGGAGATGATCGCAAACGCCCACGGCGTCATCCCCCGGCTCATGACCAACGCGCCGGCCTTCTTCCGGAAGGCGATCCTCGAGGACAGGCCCTACCCCATCCGCGGCGCCTACATGATGTGCTGCAACCCCATGCTCTCCTACGCCGACAGCCGGCTGACCTACGAGGCCTTCATGAAGCTCGACTTCCTCGCCGTCGCCGAGATCTTCATGACCCCGACGGCGGCCCTGGCCGACGTGGTGCTGCCGGCCGCCACCCAGTTCGAGTTCAACGACATCGGCCACATCGGCATCGGCCACGGCTACATCCTGGCCCGGCCCAAGGTGGTGGAGCCGCCGGAGGAGTGCTGGCCCGACATCAAGATCATGAACGAGCTGGGCAAGCGCATGACGCACAAGGAGCTCTGGAAGGAGGACTTCAACGAGTTCGCCGAGGACGTGGTGAGGCCCGCGGGTCTCACCTACGCCCAGTTCTGCGAGAAGGGCTACCTGAAGGGGCCCGAGCGTTTCAGGAAGTACGAGGAGAAAGGATTCTCGACGCCGACGCAGAAGGTGGAGCTGCGCCTGAGCACGGCGGAGAAGTTCAAGCTCTCGGCCCTTCCCACGTACCGAGGCCTGCCCGAGGCGGAGGATGCGGCCTACCCGCTCGTCCTCACGAGCGCCAAGAGCCGTTACTACCTCCACTCCTCCTACCGGTGGATCGAGAAGCTGCGCAAGCTCAACCCCGACCCGAGGCTGGAGATCCACCCGGAGACGGCGGGGAAGTTCGGAATCGCCGAGGGCGACGCGGTTCTCATCGAGACCCCCTACGGGAAGATCACCCAGAAGGCCTATTTCTCCGACGTCCTGGACCCGCGTGTTCTCTGCGCCGCCCACGGCTGGTGGTTCCCCGAGGCAAGCCCGGATACGCAGTACGACTGGCAGTCGGCCAACTTCAACATGCTCACATCGACGGGAAAGCTCGGGAAGGAGTACGGGACGCCCAACCTCAAGGGGCTGCCCTGCAGGATATCCAAAGCATAGCCCTGCGCTCGGGCGCCTGCCGGAAATTCCGTGTTGCCCTTCCGGCATCGAGGTTGCGAAGATCGGAAGAGCGGAACTGAGGAAGAGCGGAAAAGATACAGAAATCGTCATTCCACGCCGATCTTCCGCTCTTCATCGCTTCCTGACTTCTGGCTTTTCTGGGGGCCTTGCATCCGGTCGTGTTTGAACAGCCCATGAGGCTGGAAGAAAAGAAAGGCGCCGGAGCGGTCAAACCCGCTCCGGCGCCTTGTTTTGCATCAGGCCGTACTTCTTGAGCTTCAGGTGCAGCGTGCGGCGGGTGATGCCCAGGCGGCGGGCCGCCTCGCTCTTGTTGCCCCCCGCGTCTTCGAGGGTCTTCAGGATGGCCGCCTTCTCCACGTCTTCCAGGGACGAACCCGTCGGGGCGGCGGCGGCGTCCTGCCCGGCGGCCGCCGGAGGGGCCTCCGCCTCGTGCACGGGCGCCACGTCCTCCTCGTCCAGGATGTCCGAGCGGGTGAGCACGACGCCCCGCTCCACCGTGTTCATCAGCTCCCGCACGTTTCCCGGCCAGGGATAGCGCAGCAGGCGGTCCATGGCGCGGGGGGTGAACCCGTTCAGCGCCTTGCGGTTCTTCTCCGCGAAGAGCTTCAGGAAGTGCTGCGCGAGAAGCGGGATGTCCTCCCTGCGCTCCCTCAGGGCGGGCACGCGCAGGTTCACCACGTTGAGGCGGTAGAAGAGATCCTCCCGGAACCGGCCCTCCGTGACGAACTTCAGCAGGTCGCGGTTGGTGGCGGCAAGCACGCGCACGTCGACGCGGAGGAGGTCCTCGCCCCCCACGCGGGTGAACTCCCGCTCCTGCAGGACCCGCAGGAGCTTCACCTGCATGCCGAGCGACATCTCGCTCACCTCGTCGAGAAAGATCGTCCCGCCGTCGGCCTGCCGGAACTTGCCCTCCTTGCGCCGGTCGGCGCCGGTGAAGGCGCCCTTCTCGTGGCCGAAGAGCTCCGATTCCAGCAGCGTCTCCGTGATGGCGGCGCAGTTGATGCGGATGAAGGGCCCCCTGCTCCGGGGGCTGTTGGCGTGGATGGCCCCGGCGATCATCTCCTTGCCCGTGCCCGATTCCCCCGAGATCAGCACCGTCGCCTCCGACGGGGCCACCTGGGCCACCAGGTCCAGCAGCCGGGTCATGGCCGCGCTGCGGCCGATGAGGCTCCCCCGGTCGAAGCGGACGCCCAGGCTTTCCCGGAGCATCCGGTTCTCCTCCCTCAGGTGCGTGTGCTCCAGGGCCCGCTCCAGCGCAAGCCGCAGCTCGTCGAAGTCCAGGGGCTTCGTGAGGTAATCGTAGGCCCCCTTCTTGAGCGCCTCCACGGCCGTCTCCACGGAGGCATAGGCCGTCATGAGGATCACGGGCAGGGCGGGGTTGAATTGACGGATCCGCTCGAGGGCCTCGATCCCCGAGACGCGCACCATGCGGATGTCCATGAGGACCAGGTCCAGGGGCTCCTTCCGGACCGCCTCGACGGCACCGGCGCCGTCGTCGGCCTCGCGGACCTCGTAGCCCCAGCCGCCCAGCAGGGCCTTGAGCATCATCCGGTGGGCGTAGTCGTCATCGACGACGAGGATCGCATTCTTCGCGTTCATGGGTTCTCCTTCCCCGGGTCCGCGAGGGGCAGCAGAATCGTAAAGGTCGTTCCCCTGCCGGGCTCGCTTTCCAGCCGGATGTCGCCGCCGTGGGCCTCGACGATCCGGTGGACGATGGCAAGCCCCAGCCCCGTCCCCGAAGGCTTCGTCGTGAAGTAGGGGTCGAAGACCCTCCCGAGGTCTTCCCGGGGGATTCCGGTCCCCGTGTCGGCAACGGAGATTCGCAGGGTGCGCCCGTTCTGCAGGTCAAGGCCGACCGAGAGGACCCCGCCCCGTTCCATGGCGGCCAGGGCGTTGAGGAAGAGATTGAGCAGGACTTGCATCATGCGGTCCGGGTCGACGAAAACGGGGGGCATGCCCGCGGCGAGCTCCATCCGCAGGGCAATCCCTTTCTCCCGCGCCTGTATCTCGATCGTGTCCGCCGCCCGCTGCACGAGGCCGGCCGCGTCCGTCGCCTTCCGTTTCAAGTCCACGGGACGTGAGAATTCGAGCAGCTCCGTGATGACCCGGTTGAGGCGGTCCACCTCCCGGATCATGATGTCGGCCATCTTCACGTCGTCGGGCACACCGCCGTATCGCTGGCGGAAGTAGGTGGCGAAGCCCTTGATGGAACTCAGCGGGTTGCGGATCTCGTGGGCCACCCCCGCGGCGAGACTCCCGACGGCGGCCAGCCGCCGGCTGCGCTCCACTTCGAGGCGCAGCCGCTGCAGCTCCGAGAGATCCCGGAAGAGGCCGATGCGGCCGATCAGCGCCCCGTCGTCATCCTTCAGGACCGCCGCGATCACCCCCAGGGGCATCTTGTGAGCCTCGCGGATCGTGCACTCGAACTCCCTCTCGATGATCGGCCGCTCCCGGCCGAGGTCTCTCAAGATCTCGAGGCACGGGACGGGCAGGATTTCCGCCGCGGGCCGGCCGATCGCCTCGGCCGATCGACGTCCGAACAGTTTTTCCGCCGTATCGTTGAACACCGCCACCCTGCCGTCGGTATCGACGGCCACGAGCCCCACGGGCATGTGTGCCACGAGGCTGTCGGAGAGGGCCTTGACCCGGCTGAGCGAGGCCCGCACCGACCGGTACCCCAGGGCAAGGAACAGGGAGACGATCCCGGCCACGCTGATCAGCAGGAGCACCGAGGCCGTGATGATCGTGTTGCGGGTGTCCTGGGCGTGGGCCTCCTGCACGGGCGTCCTGTCGAGTCCTACGAAGATCACGTAGGCGGCCCCCTGCCGCCGGCCGCTGAAGCCCTCGAAGGGCTCTTCCCTCGGTGCAAACCTTCGAAAGACCTCGAAGGTGTCCGGCCCGCCGGCTCCCTCGATGACTCTCCACTGCGCACGGCCCTCTCGGGAGAGGGCCGTCAGGTCCAGCCCGGTTTCATACACCTCGCCGATCACACCGGGATCGCTGTCCGCGAGGATCCGGCCCTCCGTGTCGGTGATGGTGAAATACTCCACTCCCGGCTGCTGGGCGGTCTCAATGAGGAGCTTCTGCAGCTCGAAGCTGCCCCACCGCATCCCCTCGCCGGCCCTCGCCCCGGCCTCGAAGGAGCGGATGATGGCCTCGCCCTTCTCCAGGAGGAGCCTCGTGCTCATGTCCTTGTGGCGGGAGACATTCTCCCAGGTGAAAAAGGCAAACAGCGGGACGAGGATGGCCACGGCACCGAGGATCACCCAGGGAGGAACCAACAGCCATATTTTCTTCCGGTGCGCGGATTCCACTCTCCGTTTCCTTGTCGTGATGTACCGTTTCAAGCGGTCGAAGTCAGGAAGCCCGGAATGCAGGACTGGGATTTCTTACTCTCGATCCTCGCTTCTGGAATCTTGCCTGAATACTTTCTTCTCTCCTGTATACACTTTATGGATACATCTTATCCACTTTTTTCTCGCCCCAAAGCCGCAAGGCCAGACTGAAACATAAAAAAATAAGCTGATTCGATAAGTTATAAAAAACCCCTCCCGGTGGCACGGTCGTTGCCCTATGGTCTATGCAAGAAAACAACTCCAAAGGAGATGGAACCCATGAAAAAGATGATGATCGTTCTCACAGCCCTTCTTCTCGTGACGGCCTTCGTGATGCCGGCCGATGCGAGGGGCGGGAAAGGCCGCGGATACGGCTTCTGCAACGGAAACGACCTTTCGGGCGTGCAGGGCCTGAACCTGACGGCGGAGCAGAAAACGAAGATCGCTGACCTGCGGACCGCGCACCTCAAGGACATCAAGCCCCTCGAGGACAAAATGCACAGCCGGAGAGGAGACCTGAGGCTCCTGTGGCTCGAGAAGAGCCCCGACGAGGCGAAGATCCGCGCGACGGAAAAGGAAGTGCGGGCGCTGCGCGACCAGATCGACGACAAGAAGACCGACTACCGCTGGGCCGTCTACAAGGTGCTCACCCCGGAGCAGCAGGAACTCCTCAAGCAGAACCGGACGATCGGGCGCTGCTTCGGCCCAGGGCCGGGCGCAGGTAAGGGCATGGGCCCGGGCAGAGGCCCCGGAATGGGGCCCGGTACCGGCCCGAGGATGGGTGCAGGCATGGGCGGGGGCATGAGGTAACGGGCGAGCGCGAGACCTTCTTCCAACGAGACACCTCCCCCTTCGGGATCACCCGGCCGCCCTCGGCCGGGTGATCTTTTTTATCGCCGCGGGAACGGATCGCTTCCTCATGCCCTGTACCCGATCGCCGCAGCCGACTCCCCGCTTAAAACCATTTGACTTTTGAGCGAAAGCAGGTCAGAAGAAACGCCATCCCCTGCGTGGCGGGCGTGCGCCGGCCGGACTGGATGGAACGGGACATGCGGAAAGACGAGCTGGACCGGCAGCAAGGCCGATGGGACCGGGCCTACGCGGCCGAGATGGATTTTTTCGGCGAAGAGCCCAGCGGCGCGGCCCGAAGGGCGGCGGAACGCTTCCTGGAAGGGGGCTGCAGCCTCCTGCTGGAGCTGGGTGCCGGGCAGGGACGGGACACCCTCTATTTCGCGGGCCTGGGCCTCCGGGTCTATGCCCTGGACTACAGCGAGAGCGGCCTCTGGGGGATCATCGACAAGGGCATCAGGACGGACCTGGGCGAGATGATCGCCCCCGTCTTTCACGACCTCCGCAGGCCGCTGCCCTTCGAAGACGCCTCGATCGACGGCTGCTTCTCCCACATGCTGTACTGCATGGCCTTCAGCCGTGCGGAGATCGGGTTTCTCAACGGAGAGGTCCGCCGGGTCCTCAAGCCGGGAGGGCTGAACATCTACACCGTCCGCCACAAGGGAGACGCCCACTACGGCCAGGGCACCCCCCTCGGTGAGGATCTTTACGAGATGAACGGTTTTGTCGTACACTACTTCGACAGGACCATGGTGGACGAGCTGGCCGGCGGGTTCGATATTCTCGGCATCGAGGAGTTCGAGGAGGGCACGCTCCCCCGGAAGCTCTTCCAGGTCACCCTGCGGAAAAAAGAAGAAGGCTAGAAGAGAAAAAGACCGGAAGAGCGGGAAAGAAACACGCTGCCGGGCGGATATCCGGAAATTGCCGGGCCTGGTTTCCGAAGACGGCCGCGAGGCGGACGCGGAAAATCGGCTTTACCCGGACAAAGGGATAACGGGCACGAATCATGACGAAGAACATCACCATGAAGACCGCCCTGACCGGAAAGGAAGAACTCACCATCTTCCTGGGGCTGCTGCTCTGCGCGGCCTTCTTCAACGTGTCGGTGACACCCTCCTACGCCGCGGAGCCCCTCAAGCCCGTCTTCGGCAACGGCCGGGTCCACGTGCGGCTCTACAGCGATTACTTCTGCGGCCCCTGCTCCAGGCTCGACCCGGAGATCGCCCAGCCCATCGCGGATCTCGTGAAGAAGAGCGCCATCCGGGTGACCTTCGTCGACACGCCGGTCAGCCCCTACACCACGCTCTATGCCCGCTATTTCCTGTATGCAATCAACGCGAAAAAGGATATCGACTACGCCACCCGGGTGCGGCACGCTCTATTCCAGGCTGCCGCGCTGAACATCACGGACCCGGAAAAGCTCGAGGAGTACCTCAGGAACAAGGGCATCCGTTACAAGGTCTATGACCCGACGCCGACGTTCAGCTTCCTGACGGGCCATCTCACCGAGGACAGGGTCCGCTCGACGCCCACCGCCGTGATCCTCGACAGCGGCAGAAAGCAGGTCTTCAAGGGTACCGCCGATATCGTCAGGGCGATCCGGGAAATCCAATAGAGAGGAACATTTTCTCCGGCCCCGGGGCCCGACGGTTTGCCTTGTCGTCGCGGTTCGGGCTGCCCCTTCCTACGGGGCGCTCCCGATCATTTCCTCGAGATTCTAAAAGTGGTCCTCCATCATGCCGAGGCACGTCTTCCGGATCGATTCGTACGGATCCGCCCGCTGCCGGGACATTTCTTGCGGCCCTTCCCGCAGGACACCGCGGTTCCGGGTCATCTCCGGCATCGCCTCCCCCTGCTCCCGCACGGCCGCCATGGTCTTCATGTCGGCCACCCTCCGGGCCTTTCAGAGCCGCAGGATTTCCTTCGATGCGCTCTTCAGGACCGATCCCTCGCCTCTGTTTTGTTGACCTGAAAAAGCGTCACCCGGCATCCGCGCAGGCAGTCAGAGCTGCAGGACGCAATTTTCGCCGCCGTATGGATTCGGCCGGCGGATGCGGCAAGCCGGATCGTCGACCCAGGTCCCGTCGACGACGAATCGGTATTCATGCACGCCCGGAGGTAGATATTTGACGGCTTTCCAGCCCGAGGGCTGCTTCTTCAGGGGATCCTTGCGCGGGTCCCAGCCGTTGAACGTACCGGCGACGAAAACTTCCTTCGCAACGGGCGCAGGGCAGGAAAACGTCACCCTCCGCCTCGATTTTTCCTCGATCCTCTTCATGTGCATCCCCCCGAGGTCTCGAATATCGGTCACTCCCCGCCGCGGACGATCAGCACGTCGCAGGCGGCATGACGGATGACACGGTCCGCCGTGCCGCCCAGGAGATGTTCCTTGATTCCCGTCTTGCCGCGCGGGGCCATGACGATGAGATCGACGCGCCGGTCGGCCGCATCCTGCACGATCTGCTCGTAGGGGATGCCGCTCCGGACGTCCGCTTCGACCGGGACCCCCTCGGCCTGCGGGAACTTGCCGACGAACTTCACGACCTCGTCTCTCGAGGCCTTCTCGATGTCGGCCTGCACGCGACGGATCAGCGGTTCCTCGAGCCAGTAATCCCCGACGCTCAAGGGCAGCATCCTCACGACGTGCAGGACGACGAGTTTCGCCGAATAGGCCTTCGAGATGTCGATGGCCTTGCGAAAGGCCCTCTCGGAAGACTCGGAGAAATCGGTCGGCACCAGGATGGATTTCGGCTGGAACATGGTTCACCTCCTCGCTTCTCGGGGGTAAATCCCCAGGTGGATTCTTGAGGCCCGCGGGGCCGCCGAGCCGCCCGCGCTTGCGGGCGTCGGCTTTCCCCCCGGCGCTTTCTCTGCCCTGCCGACGGTCGAGCGATCGTCAAGCGACCCTTTGTTGACCGGCGTGTGTCATGGAACGGCTTTCCCGATGCGATGGCGCATCGGCGATCGGGCAATCGCGGCAACGCAGCAGGCCGCTCTTGTAGACGTAATCGAAGTAGTCTCCCTTCGTGAGGTCCGTGAAATCCTCTCTTCGGGCCTGCGATTTGCGCCGCCTGCAGCCCCAGAGAGTGATCCTCAAGTCCCCCGGCTGGTAAGGACACCTGATCATTCGTCTGCGGTTTCTGCGAAGCCATTCTTCAATCTGATACGCTGTCATCCTCATGATCCAGACTCCTTTCCGCAACCGACAATCCGGGACAGAAGAACCTTTCGACCTTGCAGATGAAGCCGGGCGGCAACCGGGTTCTTTCCCGCAACAAAGAGCAGGCCATGAAGACACTGAACGGCACGACGGGACCCGGAACATCGGGTATGAGCAAAGCAGAGTCCGGGCAATGGACGAAACGCCTTGGACGTTTGGAAGATAACCGGTTTTTTTACTTTTTCCGCAGCAGGAAGTATATCGTCCCCTTTTCGTCTTCGATCCGAATCGGACGGGTCTCGACGGGACACGGGAAATCGATGCTCTGACCGGCGGAATCGCCCCGTGCTGCACCCCCCAGCATCAGGCAGGTCTCCGCGATCGATATCTGGAGATCCCCGGGAATGCCGTCGGGAAACGACAAGGAGACGACGATGGCCTTGACCCCGTCCCACATGGTGATTTTGGGGTTCTTGCCCTCGCCGCAGGTGACATGCGCCCACGGGGAACGCTGGAACCCGGGTTCCCGCCGTTCCCTTTCCCCCGCCTGTCGGCCGAGCTGTACGTCAGGTTCATGGATGGAGGGTGCCATGGGGTCCTCCTGCTCTTCTATCGCGCGAAGCCCTTCCCGAGGTGGTAGTCGAGATATCTGTCGAAGGTCTCCAGCATCGTGATCTCGTCTTTCAGGCTTCGGGAGGCCTCCCCGCTTACTCCGAAAAAGCGCTGCATGGACGCCTTGAAGGACGATTGCGCCGCACGATCGTTTTGCCGCCCCGACGCCTTCCTTTTCAAGACGATCGAGATGAGCCCATTTTGGTTTTGCACTTCCACCTCATCGTCATCGACCGCAAAAGGCAGATCCAGCGCATGGCTGAACGTCTTCGCGGGTCTCCTCACTCGATGATTTTCTCTTTTTCCGGACGGCAGGTCCGAGCGGAGCTTTCCGTGGAAGGTCAGGCGCGTGCCCTCTACACGAATCTGGAGATCCTCCAGACCGAAGCCGCGCAGATCCGCCGAGACAAAAAGGCTGTCAGACCCGGCCCACAGGGTGATTTCAGGGGCCTCCGTCCCCCCGGGGCCGTTAGGTCTGCTCAGGGACACCGATCTGGTGCGGATACGGCTCAACCCTTCCGCTCGCGGCAGGGGCACGTCCGCCCGATACGCGTGCCGAGACATGGGGAAACTCCTTCCACGTTCAAGAGGGCTTGTTTCCTGATGGTGAACTTCTTGCCCGGAAATCGGGGACACGGAAACGGCGGCTGCCGGATGACGCTCGAGGGGCCTCTGATCACCCGCCTGTTCTCTCTCTGGTTAAAATAAATAAGTTGAAATGCCCGGAATTTCAATAATGAAAAAATAGTGGATGAATAGTGTAAAAAACCACTATTCCATGAGGGAAGAAAGATACGTCCTCAGATTGGCTTTCTTGTTGGTCAAGCCCAGCTTGCTCCTGATGTGGGCGCGGTGGGTGTCGACGGCAAACTTGGACAGATCCATGAACCGCGCGATTTCTTTTGTCGTCTTGCCTTCCCTGATGAGATTGGCAACCTGGATTTCCTTCTGCGTGAGATGCAGAAATTGCAGGGACAGCTTCTGCGCAAAGGGGGATATGATCCCCTGCAGATTCGATTCCAGGATCTGGAGGCGGGTCAGTTCCTTTTGACCGGACAGGCATTTCTTCAGCTCCCGGAGGTGCGGGATGACAAGCTCTTTCATGCTGGCCAGGATCCTCTTTTCCAGCTCCGTCTTGTCCTCTTCCCTTTGCTTCAGCAGCACGCGCAGCGCCGCATTCATCTCCTCCAGGGCATGGGTCTTGGACGTCAACTCCTCGGACATCGTCCGGAGGGATTCCTCGTTGCGCTTTCTGTCGGTGATGTCGAGAAGGGACAGCACCGTTTTCTTCGTCCCCGGCATCATGGCGACCGTCGCGTAGACGTCACGGATCCGTCCCTTCCTGTCCGTGTAGCGAAACTCGTAGTTCCTCGGGGCCGCTTCCGGATCGAGCCGCCTGAGACGGTGATACCCCATCACCCGGTCCAGATCCTCTTTCAGGATGAACTCGGTCCAGCTTTTTTTGCCCTCGATCTCCCTCGCATCATATCCCGTTTGTGTCGCGAACTCCCTGTTGACCATGGAAATGGTCGTGTCCTCCTCGATGATCATGGTCGCCGCAGGCGTCGTCTCGAAGATGGTGCGGTACATGCTTTCCGACTTCTTGAGCTCTTCCTCCACAGGCTTCATGTCCGTGATGTCGGTCAGGGTGCCGACCCATTCCCGGATCCCTCCGTCCTCATCAAAAAGGGGGACAGCGCGGGTGAGCCAATGCCGGTAGACGCCGTCGTGTCTGCGCACGCGGCATTCGATCTCGTAGGCGCTTTTCGCTGCTTGGGCCTTGCGCCAGGCCTCCAGGGCACGTTCCCGATCGTCCGGGTGGAGCGCATCGGCCCATCCCGCGCCCTTGATGTCCTCTTCGCTCTGGCCCGTGAAAGCCCTCCATGCGGGAAGATCCTCCACCACTTCCCCGGCGGCATTGGCCGTCCAGCCCAATTGACCGGTCAGCTCGATGTAGGACCGGTGGCGCTGCTCGCCGGCGCGCAGGGCCTTGGCGGCCCGCTGCCGCTCGGTGATGTCCTCGACCATTTCGATCACCGCCACGACACGTCCCTCGGCATCCGTGACGGGTGTCGCGATGATGCGGAAATTCCTTACTCCTCCCTTCATGGGCGTGTCGGTCACGGCCTCGTGGACCTTGCCGTCCCTCAGCGTGCGGATGGTGGGACAGTAGGGACAGATCTCTCCTTCCGGCGGGTCGTTGAACGCTTCATAGCAGAGGGGCTTCAACGAAGGGTCGATTGCGGGGAACCATTCCCGCATCTGCCGGTTCAGGGTCTGGATCCGCATCTGCGGGTCGATCGTGGCGACGCCGACGCCGATGTTTTCGATGATGTTGCGGTACTTCTCCTCGGCCTGCTTCAGTTCGAGCATGAGCCGTTTCATGGCAGCGCGGGGTTCGGCGGCGGATGACCCCCGCTTGCCCTGCGCCTTCGATCCAGCCCTTCTCCGTTCGGCTTTCTTCCGCTGCGGCATAACCTTCACGTCCACGGCAAATGCGGTTTCATTGTATCGGGTGCTTCATGGAATGGGCAAGGGACTTCTGCGGGCTCTGCCGTTTCCCCGGGGCCCTCGGCTACAGGTGCTCGATGAGGATCCGGACGCCGATGCCGATGAGGATGAGACCCCCGGCAATCTCCACGTTGCGGCCCATCCAGGGCCCGACCCTCCCGCCGAACACCATCCCCGCCCAGGTCATGGCGAAGGCCGTGACCCCGATCACGGCGCTCGGGTACAGGATCGCCTCGCCGACCAGGGCGAGGCTCAGGCCCACGGCCAGGGCATCGATGCTGGTGGCGACGGCCAGCATCAGCAGGGTCCACCCGCGGGTGGGGTCGTCCGCTGAGGCCCTTCCCTGCCCGTCCTCCCGGAAGGCCTCGACGATCATCTTGCCGCCCACGAAGAACAGCAGCGCAAAGGCCACCCAGTGGTCATAGGCCTCGATGAGCTCCGCAACGACGCGGCCGGCGGACCAGCCGAGCAGGGGCATGGCAAACTGGAACAGGCCGAAAAAGGCGGACATGCGCCAGACGGCCGCCCGCGGGGGCCTCCCGAGGAGAACCCCCGTGGCAATGGCCACGCTCAGGGCATCCACGCCGAGGCCGATCGCGATGAGGAGAATGGAGACGAAATCCATGGTGCGCGCCCGCCCTGTTCAGCTCCGGTCCGGGGGGTTGAGATGACGGAGGATCGCCCCGGCCAGCTTCGCGGTGATCCCCGGGACCTTCACGAGATCCTCGGGCCCGGCCCTGCGCAGCGCGTCGAGATCGCCGAAACGGCGCAGGAGCGCCTTTTTCTTCGCCGCCCCCACGCCCGGGACGCCGTCCAGCACGGAGAGCGCGTTCCGTTTCTCCAGCCTCCGGCGGTGATGGGTGATGGCGAAGCGGTGCGCCTCGTCGCGGATGCGCTGCAGGAGCAGCAGCGCCGACGGGTGCCTGTGGAGATAGACGGGGTCCTTCCGGCCCGCCAGGTAGACGTGGTCCTGCTCCTTCATGGAGGGACGGCGACGCGCGCCGCCCGCCTCGCCTGCCGGCGGCGACCCCTTGGCCAGGCCGATCACGTCGAGGTTCCCGATCCCCAGCTCCCGCAGGACCTTGACGGCCATCCCGACCTGGCCCCTGCCGCCGTCGACCATGAGGAGATCCGGCAGGTCGTCCCGGCCCTCGAAGCGCCTCTGCAGGACCTCGTGCATGCTCGCGTAGTCGTCGGGGCCCTCGACCCCGCGCACATGGAACAGCCTGTAGCCGGACTTGTCGGGCCTGCCGTCCAGAAAGGAGACAAGCGCCCCCACGGGCAGCTCGCCGCCCAGGTTCGAGATGTCGACGCAATCGATGCGCCGGGGCAGTCTGTGCAGGTGCAGCTTGTCCCGCAGCAGGGCCAGGGACGCCTCCTCGTCCATGCGGACGGCGCGCTCGGCCTTGAACGAATCCTCGGCGTTCTGCCGGGCGATCGCGACGAGGTCCCTCCTCGGCCCCCTGCGGGGGACGAGGAGCTCGACCCTCTTGCCCCGCTTCTCCGAGAGCCACTCGGCCAGGACGCCGCCGTCCTCGATCTCCTCGGGGATGACGACCTCCGCGGGGATGAAGAGTTCCCCGTCGTAATATTGCCCGAGCAGCGACGAGAGGACCTCGGCGTCGGCGGCCGCCGTGCGGACGGGCGCGAACTTCTTCGTGCCGAGCGTCTTGCCCTCGCGGATGCACAGGATGCAGACCTGGACCTGGTCCTCTTCCCGGTACAACCCGAAGACGTCCCGGTCCTTGAAGTCGGGCGAGACCATCCGCTGCTTTTCCACCGTCGTCTCGATGGCGGCGATCCGGTCGCGCAGCCTCGCGGCTTCCTCGAACTCGAGGTTCTCCGCCGCCTCGGCCATTCTCTTTTTGAGCAGGTCCAGCAGCTTCGTCCCGCGCCCCTCCAGGAACAGGACGGCGTCGTCGATGAACTTCCGGTATTGCTCCTTCCCGGCAAGGCCCACGCAGGGGCCGACGCACTTGCGGATCTCGTACTCGATGCAGGGCCGCCGTCTCGTCTTGAACTCCCGGTCCTTGCAGGTTCTGAGCGGGAAGAGCTGATGGAGGTATTTCAGCGTTTCTTTGGCCGCGAGCCCCGACGGGTACGGGCCGAAGTAACGGGCCCCGTCCTTCCTCGTCCTGCGCACGAGCTGGAAGGCGGGGAAGTCCTGCCGCGTGTCGAGGCGAAGGCTGAAGTAGGTCTTGTCGTCCCGGAAGATGACGTTGTAGCGGGGCCGGTGCTCCTTGATGAGGGTGTTCTCGAGGAGGAAGGCCTCCTTCTCGGTGCCGGTGACGACGAAGTCCAGGTCGCGGACGCGGGAGACGAGGAACGGCACCATCGCGCGGGTGTCGGTCCCCTGGAAATAGTTGCGGATGCGGCTCCGGAGGTTCTTCGCCTTGCCGACGTAGATGACCTCCCCCCTGTCGTCCTTCATGAGGTAGACGCCGGGACGCGCGGGCGCCGCCTTGATCTTGCGATCGAGCGCCGCCGCCGCTTCCGATCGGGTCTTGTCTTGCCGTTCCGTCTCCATGGCTGCCGTCCAGGGGGCTCGTGCAACGGGGATGACAGGCGGCGGCTTTCACGCCGCGCTTCTCCCCTTCTCACCCTCTTACCTTCTTACCCTCTTCTGACCTTCTCTCCCTCTGCCCCTCACGCCGCTTTCCATCGCGCTTCGTGCCTCCCGCCGGCCTGGCGCCCGGCTCGGCTTCATCGTCCGGCGTCTCCCCTCCGAACCCGATCTCCAGCTCCGTGAGCTTGCGGATGCGGTCGCGCAGCTCGGCCGCGCGCTCGAACTCGTAGTCCCGGGCCGCCGCTTTCATCTCCTCCCGCAGCCTCGCGATGAGTTCCGGGACCTCGGCGACGGAGACGTACTCCACCCTCGGCTCCATGACGGGCACCGTGACGTAGTCGGCCTCGTAGACGGAGGCCAGCACGCTGTCGATGGACTTGCGGATCGTCTCCGGGGTGATCCCGTGCGCCTCGTTGAATGCCCGCTGGATCGCCCGGCGGCGCTCCGTCTCGTCGATGCAGGCCCGCATGGCGTCGGTGATCCGGTCGGCATACATGATGACCTGCCCCGCCACGTTGCGCGACGCCCGTCCGCTGGTCTGGATGAGGGAACGCTCCGAGCGGAGGAACCCCTCCTTGTCGGCGTCCAGGATGGCCACGAGCGACACCTCGGGGATGTCGAGCCCCTCGCGAAGCAGGTTGACGCCGACGAGGACGTCGAATTTTCCCAGGCGCAGGTCCCGGATGATGACGACCCGCTCCAGGGTGTGCACGTCGGAATGCATGTACTTGACCCGCACGCCGAGGCTCCCGTAGTACTCCGTGAGGTTCTCGGCCATGCGCTTCGTGAGGGTCGTCACGAGGACCCGCTCGCCCCGCTCGGCGCGCCTCCGGATCTCGCCCAGCAGGTCGTCCACCTGGTAGGTCACGGGGCGGACGACGATCTCGGGGTCCATGAGCCCCGTGGGCCGGACGATCTGCTCCACCACGCGGCCGCGGGCCTTCGTGATCTCGTACTCGGCCGGGGTGGCCGAGATGTAGAGCCGCTGCTGGGGGAAGCGCTCGAACTCCTCGAACATCAGCGGCCGGTTGTCCAGGGCCGAGGGCAGACGGAACCCGTATTCCACGAGGGTCTCCTTCCGGGAGCGGTCGCCGCGGAACATGCCGACGAGCTGCGGCACGGTGACGTGGCTCTCGTCGAGGATGACGAGGGCGTCGGCGGGAAGGTACTCCATGAGGGTCGGCGGGGGCTCGCCCGGCTTGCGGCCCGTGAGGTGCCGGGAGTAGTTCTCGATCCCCTGGCAGTAGCCCATCTCCTCGAGCATCTCCAGGTCGAACCGGGTGCGCTGCTCGAGGCGCTGGGCCTCGAGGAGCTTGCCCTGCGCCTGCAGAACCCGGAGCCGCTCGCCCAGCTCCTCGCGGATGGAGGCCAGGGCCGCCTTCACCGTGTCCCGCGTCGTGACGTAGTGGCTCCCGGGGTAGATGTCCGTCTTCCACAGGCGCCCCAGCTTTTTCCCCCGCAGGGGGTCCACCAGCGAGATCGACTCGATCCGGTCGCCGAAGAACTCGACGCGGACGGCCTGATCCTCCTCGTAGGCCGGAAAGATCTCCACCACGTCGCCGCGGACCCGGAAGGCGCCGCGGTGGAAGTCGATGTCGTTGCGCTCGTACTGGATGTCCACGAGGCGCCTCAGCATCGTGTCCCTCGGGATCTCCATGCCCTCCTCGAGGGACAGGGCCATGCCGAGGTAGGTCTCGGGGGCGCCGATACCGTAGATGCACGAGACGCTGGCCACGACGATCACGTCGCTGCGCGACAGGATCGAGCGCGTGGCCGAGTGGCGCAGCTTGTCGATCTCCTCGTTGATCGCCGAGTCCTTCTCGATGTAGGTGTCCGTCGTCGGGATGTAGGCCTCGGGCTGGTAGTAGTCGTAGTAGCTCACGAAGTACTCGACGGCGTTTTCCGGGAAGAGCGTCTTGAACTCCTGGTAGAGCTGCGCCGCCAGGGTCTTGTTGTGGGCGATGACCAGGGCGGGCCGCTGGACGGCCTGGATGACGTTGGCCACCGTGAAGGTCTTGCCCGAGCCGGTGATCCCGAGGAGGACCTGGTGCGGGTACCCCCTCTCGACCCCCCGGGCCAGTTTTTCGATGGCCTGGGGCTGGTCGCCCCGGGGCTCGAAGTCGGAGACGAGCCGGAAGGGCCGCCGGTCGATGTAATCGCCGCCCGCCTGGTGTCGGTTCTGTCGAGGGCTCAAATCGGGATTCTCAACTCCCCTGTATTGACCCGGGGCCTCGGCCCCCGGCCCTGAAGGTCCTTCACTATAATGGACGGGAGGGATCGAGGCAAGCGGCAACCTGACGTCCAATTAACCCTTGACAAACATTCGGGATAATGGTTTAAGGTACGTCTTTAGCATTTAACCCAACAGGACCTTCACGTTATGAAAAAGACACTCACGACCATTACGAATCTCAAGCGCAAGCGGGCCCACGGATTTCGAGCCAGGATGGCCACCAAGGGTGGGCGGCTGGTCCTGAGCAGAAGGCGAGCCAAGGGGAGAAAGAGACTGACCGTCTGAGCCGGGTCCGGGAAGAGTGGAAGGGTGAGCCCAGCCGCAGGAAACCCCCCAGCCCTCGAAGGCAGGTACACGCTCGCAAAAGGCGAGAGGATCCGCAGGCGAAGCGAGTTCAAGGCCCTTTTCGAATCGGGCAAGCGGATTCACACGGAGTACCTGACCGTCATTCACTGCAGGAACACATCGGGCGTGCGGCGCATCGGGCTCGTCGTCGGCAAGCGGGTGGGGAAAACGGCCGTAAGGCGCAACCGGATGAAGCGGCTCCTGAGAGAGTTCTTCCGCTTGAACAAGTACAGGCTTCCGGCCTCGCAGGATATCCTGATTGTCGCAAGGAAAGACTTCTCCTTCATGAAATGTCAGGACCTCTGCGGGGAGCTGGAGAGGGTCCTCGCAGGACAAATGAAAGCCTGAACATGCTGAGGCATTTTTTCCAGACGCTGCTTGTCGCTCTCATCCGGGCCTACCAGATCCTCGTCTCCCCCGTCCTGCCGCGCAGTTGCCGCTTCCACCCGACCTGCTCCGAGTACACCCTCACGGCGATCCGCATGCACGGACCGCTCCGGGGGATCCTGCTCGGCATCCGGCGGCTGATGCGCTGTCACCCCTTTCACCCCGGCGGCTACGACCCGGTCCGGTCAGTGAGCCCCAGGAGGCATTCATGAGCACGAACATGCGGACATTCCTGGCGATTCTCCTGTCCTTCCTCGTCGTCTTCGTCTACCAGTACTTCTTCGCGAAGAACATCGAGACCCAGAAACAGGAGCAGGCCCAGACACAGACACAGCCGACCCAGGGCCCGGTTGCCGCACCCGGTGGCGTCCCGGCGGCGCCCGCGGCCACGGCTCCCGCCCCGGCCGCCGCAGTGAAGGCCGCAGCGGCCGCCCGGGACATCCGCGTCGATACACCGCTGTACACGGCCGTGTTCAGCACCCGCGGCGGCGCCCTCAAGTCCCTCAAGCTGAAGGAGTACAGGGCCACCCTCGAAGAGAACAGCCCCCTCATCGAGATGGTCCAGGTCCAGGAAGGCGCCGAGCTGCCCCTGTCGACGGCCTTCACCGACTCGAGCGTCGTCCTGCCCGGCGACATCGTCTACGAGACCGACCGGAAGGCGCTCGACCTCACCGGGGAGGCCGAGCCCGGCAAACTCGTCTTCACCCATGCCGCTCCGGGACAGTACCGCGTGGAGAAGATCTACACGTTCCGGCCCGACCGATACTCCTTCGACCTCGAGGTGCGGTTCCTCAACAATGCGAGCGCCGCCGTGAACCAGAACCTTTCCATCCGGTGGCTCGAGGAACTGAACAAGAAGGGCATGGAGGAGGAGGGGGCCATCGTCCAGGTCAAGAACTCGACGGAGCGCGAGGCCGGCGCAAAGCTGGAGAGGAAGGCCTACGGGCCCGACATCCAGTGGGGGGGCTTCGAAAACAAGTTCTTCCTCGCCGCGATGATCCCCAAGCAGCCGGCGCTCACGACAGCCTCCTTCGCCAGGGATGCCAGGGGGCAGATCCTCGTCACCCTCGACGGCCCGAAGAACACGATCCCCCCGGGCCAGGCGGGGGTCTTCAACTACACCCTCTTCGTGGGGCCCAAGGAATACAACCGGCTGAAGGAGGAGGGGGTCGGGCTCGAGGCGGCCATCAACGTCGGCAACTGGATGAAGTGGCTCGCCTACCCGATCCTGTTCCTGATGCAGTACCTCTACAAGTACGTGGGCAACTACGGGATCGTCATCATCCTCATCACCATCCTCACGAAGCTCCTCTTCTGGCCCCTGGGCAACAAGAGCTACAAGTCGATGAAGGAGATGCAGAAGGTCCAGCCGAAGCTCGCGGAGCTCAAGGAGCGCTACAAGGACGACAAGCAGAAGCTCAACGCCGCCGTCATGGAACTCTACAAGACGCACAAGATCAACCCGCTGGGCGGCTGCCTGCCGGTGATCATCCAGATCCCCGTCTTCATCGCCCTGTACCAGCTGCTGTCCTACGCCATCGAGCTGCGCCACGCGCCCTTCTTCTGGTGGATCCAGGACCTCTCGGCCAAGGACCCCTACTACATCACGCCCATCATCATGGGGGCGACGATGCTGATCCAGCAGAAGATGTCGCCGCCGATGGGAGATCCCATGCAGCAGAAGATGATGCTCCTCATGCCCGTGGTCTTCACGTTCCTCTTCCTCAATTTCCCCTCGGGGCTCGTGATCTACTGGCTCGTCAACAACGTCCTGAGCATCGGCCAGCAGTACTACATCAACAAGTCCCCCGCCGCGTGAGGTGCTGAGCCATGAAGGTCCTCGAAATCGAAGGAAAGACCATCGATGAAGCGATCGAGAAGGCGTGCCGGGAATTCGACGTTCCCCGCGAGAAGCTCAACATCGAGATCCTCTCCGAGGGCTCCTCAGGCTTCCTCGGCCTCGTGGGGTCGAAAAAGGCCAGGATCAAGGCCAGCCTCCTGAGCCTGGACATGAGCTTCGAGATGCCCGGGGAGAAAAAGGGAGCCCTGACCGGCGGGGCGCCGGCGGCCCGGCCCCAGGAGGCCGCCGAACGCCGTGAGGAACGCCCGCCGCGGGAGCACCGCCCTCCGAGGGAGGTCCGCGAGCCCCATGAGCCGCAGCCCCCGAGAGAGCCGAGGGCGCAGGCCGAGCAGCGGGAGGCCCGGCCGCCCCGGGAACCCCGCCCGCCGAGGGAACATCGCGAGCCCCGCGAAGCGAGGCCCCCGAGGGAACACCGGGAGCAGCGGGAGGCCCGGCCGCCCCGGGAACCCCGTGAGGCCCAGGCGCCCCGCGAGCCCCGCCCGGAGCCGGTGCCGTCGTCCCCGGAGACCCTGGCGGCGGC
>Ga0116141_10000152_pt1 | contig 48277 bp, 45 predicted proteins | sample AD_UKC097_MetaG_FD_89744 | JGI IMG/M metagenome (GOLD analysis project Ga0116141, IMG submission 89744) | Active sludge microbial communities of municipal wastewater-treating anaerobic digesters from USA - AD_UKC097_MetaG | ecosystem: Engineered > Bioreactor > Anaerobic > Digestate | place: USA...
CCAGCGGTAACGCCACCACACCAACAATCAACCCGGCGACGATGTTGTTTAACAAATGTTTTTTTGCATACAAACCTGCACGCTGGGCTTCGATCAAGGCGATCATGAAAAATATCCACGAAATATGATGGTGAATCCTACGCCCGCTCGCGCTCGCACTCAAGGGCAAGTCGGCGCAGCTTCGCTAAATATCGTAGCCCAGAAACCGCACACCTGCCATAACAGGACACCATTTCACCGTCGATATGCATCACCGGCTTGCCGATAATGTTTGCCACTTCATCCACATGCCGGGTAGTAACCGCATCTGACTCGGAGAACAACAAACCCGATCACCCTAATTCAGCCAAGGCGTATACCCTCTGGATTCGGAGTAGCCCACAGTGGGTGTGACTGCGTTGAATTTATTAAACCGGTCTTGTCGTACGTGTCCTTGATACGCAGCCCTTAGAGAGATGGGAGGCGAGCGAGTTGATAGTTGCAAAGTCTTGTTGCGATCTTTGAGCTTCATCAAGGTGGCGGCCAGCTGAATACCAAGGCATTCCTTGTCATCAAATTGCCACACTGTGTTCCTAGACTTGATCAGGAACCATACCGTCAAACGGAAAACTCTCATGCTCAAAGAAAAAGTTGTTGCTTCATTGGGCCAGCAACCGCTGCTCATGCCTGCCTGGATCAAGGCTGCACTGCAGGCCAATGATCGCTTGAAGCTGTATCTGACCATGCTACAGTCCGCCGCGCAGCATGCCAGATCACCCCAGGAGCTGGGCAGCGTCGACTGGGAGAACGAACTTACGCAGGCAGGCTTACATGGCTCGGCGTGGTTAAAGGATCTGGTCAAAACCGCCTACTTTGATGACCAGACCCTGTTCATTCCACAGCAACATCAACTGTTTGAAACACTGGCCACAGACCTGTCCATCATGGCGCGCCCCGTGTGTGACGGTGGTCGGGAAACCCCTTCAGCGCTCGTCGCCAGATGTGAGGCCTGGCTGAAAAAATTGCATGCGATGGCGGATGACGAAGGGATCAGCCATGCAGCGTTGGCCGATTTGACACGCGGGAACCGCAAAGAGGGGGATAGCTTTCACCTCTTGGTTATGGACTTGCACAAGCAGCTCAATGCCATGGCTGGCGAAATTGCCACAGAGAACCTGGATGGCGCGCATGTCTGGCAAATCGAGGACGCTGACCGGCCATTGATCGAGGCCTTCATGCGCGGCCTGCATCGCACGGCACCACTCAAATTCACCCACCCCGGACTGGATACGGCCGTAACCCGCGACGGCGCGCGGCTGCTCATTCAAAACGACATCGGCACCAATGACGTGCATGTGCTCGTACTGGTCGTTGAACATTTGATCGAGTCACAGGCAGAACAACGCACAATCACCCTCACCTACTCTGACCTGCATGCTGACCGCTTTGCTTTCTTTTGTCAAATGCTCGAAGCGGTCGGTTTTGAGTGGACGGTATTTGATCCGATAACATCCGACGGGCTCAATGCAGGCAAGCCATACCAGGTAGGCAAGGCCACCTTCACGGCAGAGGACGATGATCAGCTGAAAGCAGGCCTGGCGGCTGTTGCCTCGCGTATTGTGTTTGTCATCGACTGGAACCGCGCCCGCAAACGCTTGCAGAACTTCGTGCGCAAACCGCAGGCGCTGGCGTTGCTGCGCCGTGCGGCGGAAGAGGAATGGGGGCACATGGCCTGGTTGCTTGCCGGTGGCGAGCAACTGGTTTTCAATACCATGCAAGTCGTGGACAGCGAGGCTTTTCGGGTCGGAGACCGCCTTGATCTAGTCATCGGAGAAACCGCTGCGCAGGAATTTCTGCTGCAGCTCATGCGCATTTCCAGCCTCATGCTGAGCCAGCAACAACCTATCGCGCTGATAGCCGATGAAGCCCGCATGCTGCTCGCCCGTGTGCTGCACCAGCGCACGTTTGAATTCGATCTGCTGGCCGAACATGCGGCTTATTGTCATGCCATTGCCCTGGCGCTGTGCGACGCGCTCGAAAACATAACAGCCGTGGATGCAGCGCAAAATGCCAGCCTGGTATTGCGTGCCAAAACCTGGGAGCGCCAAGCCGATCACCTATTGATGGATGCACGGCAGCGCGCCGAGCGGCAAAACCGGTGGCAACCCGTGGTGGATTTAATCGAGAAATCAGACGATGTGGCAGATGCCCTGGAAGAAGCCATCTTCATCCACTCCCTGACGCGGGAACCCCCGTTGTCAGGCCTGCCCGCGCCCGTCAATGAAGTGTTGCGCCGCCTGGCCGACACCACGCTGGCGGCCATTCAGGATCAGATTCGCGCCATCGAGATTGCACGCCTTATCACCGAGCCTGCCGACCCGGCTGACAGCGAGATGTTCTTGCAAACGCTGTGGCGCATGTTGCGTGCCGAACGGCTGTGTGATGAATTGTCGCGTCAGGCGCGCGTCACGATTGTTCACTCGCTCCCCACCTCACCCGCCGGCCTGATGTTGGCCAGCGATTTGGCCGGCATGATCGAGAAAGCCTCGGACAGCCTGCTCGCGGCGGGCTATGCGCTGCGCCAGATGGTGTTCACCAAGTCAGGAATGTCCGCATGAAATCTGCAAGTCATTGGCCAAAACATTTGTATCTGATTACTAGCGGCAACACGCCGCCCCATTACCACCCCAGTCCCGAAACTATGGGTGCCAAAGCTTTCAACCTGCTGCGTATGGCAAACATCGGCTTGCCCGTGCCGCCGGCACTGGTGATAGGCACGCATTACACGACCGAACCGGAGACATCCCTGCTGCCCCTGTTCGCCAGCGGATTGCCCAGCCTGGAAGAGGCGACAGGGCAAGTTTTTGGCGACGCACGCAACCCCTTGATCGTGTCAGTTCGCTCCGGCAGTGCCGTCTCTATGCCTGGCATGATGGAAACGCTGCTCAACATCGGCCTGTGTGACCAAACCATCGGCGGGCTTTTGCGCCAAACCGGCAACCCGCGGCTGGTCTGGGATGCCTACCGGCGTCTAATCGCCAGTTATGGCGAGACCGTGGCCAATTTGCCTGCCGCCTTATTCGAAGACGAGCTTGACCGTGCCACCCAAGGGCGTGACGAGCGGCTGCTGGACTTCAACGAACTGCGCGAGTTGACCCGCCTGTTCCTGTCGCTCTACCAGCAGCATGCGGGGCAGGCATTTCCGCAGGATGTCAAAGCGCAACTGTCAGGCGCCATTCGCGCCGTTTTTGCCTCCTGGCATGCTGAAAAAGCGCAGCAGTACCGCAAAATCAACCAGATTGACGCGGCGATCGGCACGGCCGTGACAATACAAAGCATGGTGTTCGGCAATAGCGGCGGCCACTCTGGTGCTGGGGTCGGCTTTACCAGGGACCCGACCAATGGCGAACGGCAGTTATGGGTGGATTTTCTGGCCAATGCACAGGGCGAAGACGTCGTTTCCGGCCGCAGAAACGCGCATGGACACTCGTTGCTCGCCAGCGTGGCGCCGAATGCCTGGCACAAGCTGGAAGAATCAACACAAGCCCTGGAGCATGAATTCGCCGACATGCAGGATTTTGAATTCACGGTGCAAGATGGCGTGCTGTACCTGCTGCAAACCCGGTCGGGCAAGCGCACTGATCTGGCGGCGGCTCGCATCGCGCTTGACCTCATGGATGAAGGCATGATTGATGCTGCCATTGCGCTACAGCGTACAGCACATCTGCAAGAAGAAAACCTGGGTACGGTGCGCTTGGCGTCATCCGATAAACCAGGTGCCCAGGCAGCCCCCTTGGGGCAAGCCATTCCCGCCTGCCCTGGCGTGGCATCCGGCGAAATCGCTCTGGACGAACAACGCGCTGTGGCACGTGCAGCGGCAGGTGTCAGCGTCATTCTCGTGCGCCAGGACGCCGAGACCAGCGATATCACCGCGCTGGACTCTGCGCTGGGCCTGCTAACGCAAAGAGGTGCGCGCACCTCGCACGCGGCAGTGGTTGCCAGGCAATTAGGCAAAGTCTGTTTGGTGAACTGCGAAAACCTGCGCATCGACCTCAACGCCCGTACGCTGCACCTGGGGGAACAGTTGCTCAATGAAGGCGACATCATCACCATCGACGGCAACCAAGGCACGATTTATTCCGGCGCAGTGGCCGCAGTCATGGTACCGGATACGGCATTGCTGAAGCGTCTGCAGACACTTCGACATGCACACACGGCACACACGGCACACACCACTCCACCCAGCAGTACGTCACATAGGATCTATAAAAAATGAATTCATGCATAGCAAAATCCTCACTCTCTGGCAAGAAGGGGCTGATCCTGGGTTTGGCCAACGAGCACAGCATTGCCTGGGGTTGCGCGCAACTGGCGCGGCAACAGGGCGCCGAGATAGTGGCATCCTGCCTGAACGATAAGGCCCGCCCCTTCGTTGAGCCATTGACCACAGCCGCCGGTATTGACCTAAAAACATGCAACGTCGAACATCCTGATGAGATGGAAGCACTGGTGGCACATGCCTTTGAACACTTAGGGCGACTGGACTTTGTAGTACATGCCATTGCCTGGGCACCCCTTGACGACCTGCATGGCCAGGTGATCGACAGCAGCAGCAGCGGATTTTCGCGCGCCATGGAAATATCCTGTCACTCGTTTGCGACCCTGGCCAAGCTGTGCGCACCGCGTATGAAGGAAGGCGGCAGCATGCTGACCATGAGCTACGTTGGCGCCAATGCGGCCGTACCCCACTATGGTCTGATGGGGCCAATAAAAGCGGCGCTGGAGTCGATGGTGCGCTATATGGCACTAGAGTTAGGTTCACTGGGTATTCGCGTTCACGCCGTATCACCAGGGCCGATTTTTACCCGCGCCGCTTCAGGCATTGCGTCCTTCGATGAACTCATGGCGCACGCCAAATGCAAAGCGCCCCTGGGGCGGCTGGTCACCTTGGAGGAAATCGCACACCTGAGTGCTTTTCTGTGCAGTGATGCTGCCTCCGGCATGACTGGTCAAACTATCTATGTGGATGCCGGTTGCCACGCCGTAGCGTAAGCACGCATGAACCACTTCACTATTTGCCGTACCATTCGCTGTCTCTGTTGCCCGGAATGACCAAGGATCAAACTGCTATGAATTTCACCATCAACAACGAGCTCATTGAGAATTTTACTTACGATGAAATCAACATCGGCCAAAGCGCCCGCTTGCTGCGTACGCTAACACTGGCCGACATTCAGGCCTTTGCTGCCGTGTCGGGCGATACCAACCCCGCGCATCTGGATGAAAAATACGCCAACGACACCTTGTTCCACGGGGTGATTGCCCACGGCATGTGGGGCGGCGCACTGATCTCAGCCTTGCTGGGGACGCAATTTCCTGGCCCTGGCACCATTTATCTGGATCAGATATTGCACTTCACCAAACCCGTGCATGTAGGTGACACGCTCACCGTGACAGTCACTGTAGTAAGCAAGGATGACAGCAAGAAACGCCTCGAACTGGATTGTGAAGCGCTCAACCAAAAGGGCGAGCGCGTGCTCTATGGCACGGCCAAGGTACTGGCGCCGACAACCAAGGTACGCCTGCCGCGTGTGCATGCACCGCTCATCCAGCTGTTGGACCCGGAAGCCCGCTTCAAGGAGCTGCTCGCCCACAGCCAAGGCCTGCCTGCCGTGCGCTGTGGCGTGGTGCACCCGTGCGATGAAGAGTCACTTAGCGGGGCGCTGAATTCAGCTCACTATGGCTTGATTGTTCCCGTGTTGATTGGCCCCGAATCACGCATCCGCCAGATTGCCCAGACGGCTGGAATCGATTTGACGGGCGTTGAGATCATTGCCGTCGAGCACAGCCACGAAGCGGCAGACAAAGCCGCCGACATGGCCGCCCGGGGTGAAGTGGACATGCTGATGAAAGGCAGCTTGCACACTGACGAGCTGATTCACGCTGTGCTGGCCCGCCCGACATTGCGCACCGGGCGACGCATGTCGCATGTGTTTCGTTTTGATGTGCCGTTGTACGCCAAGCCCCTGCTGATCACCGACGCCGCGCTCAATATCTGCCCTACGCTGCAGGAAAAGGTGGACATCGTCCAGAATGCCATCGACTTTGCTCATGTCATGGGCATAGCAGCGCCCAAAGTCGCGATTTTGGCGGCCGTGGAAACCGTGAGCCCCAACATGCCCTCCACCCTGGACGCCGCAGCACTATGCAAAATGGCTGACCGGGGCCAGATCAAAGGGGGCGTGCTGGATGGCCCCCTGGCTTTTGATAATGCCATCTCGCCGGAAGCAGCCAGGATCAAGCATATCGAATCCCTCGTAGCGGGCGACGCTGACATTCTGGTGGTACCCGACCTCGAATCGGGCAACATGCTGGCCAAGCAATTGGAATATCTTGGGGGTGCCAACGGCGCCGGTCTGGTATTAGGCGCACGCGTGCCCATCGCCCTGACCAGCCGAGCCGATGGCCTGATGAACCGCGTCGCCTCGGCACTGCTGGCGCAACTGGTTGCCTACAGTACGAGAACCCACCAGCCACCGCTGTCACAAAAATCCTAACCAGAAAAATCTAATCTATGGCTATTCTTGCCGTTAATGCGGGGTCATCCACGCTCAAGTTTTCCGTCTACCCAATGACCCACGGCCAGGTGGCCGCGAGCTTGCTGACAGGCTGCATCCAGGGGCTGGAACCCGGCGGTACACCAGTACTGGAATACGCCTTCCAGGGAGAGCAAAAAAACAGCCAACTACCCGCAGCCACTGACGATCCGTTTGATCAGGCCCTGCATACCCTCGGCGACTTGCTGACGCACCACCCGTCCTTGCCTGATATTCAGGCCATCTCTCACCGCGTGGTGCATGGCGGACGGGATTTTGTCGCTAGCACGCGCGTCACAGAAGATGTGCTGGACCGCCTGGAAAAACTGAATTCGCTGGCCCCCTTGCACCAGCCCCACAATCTGCAGGGCATTCGTGCTTTTCAAAAAGCCTTCCCCAAGATTCCCCAGGTGGCGTGCTTTGACACCGCCTTTCATGCCACGCTGCCTGAGGTGGATTACAGCTTTGCCCTGCCGCAATCGCTGAGCGACGAAGGCGTGCGCCGCTATGGATTTCACGGCCTGTCTTATCAGTACATCATGGGAGCGCTGCAACAGTACAGCCCGCAGGCGAATGGGCGCGTACTGATGGCGCATTTGGGCAACGGCGCCAGCTTATGCGCTGCACTGAATGGACGCAGTTGTGCTACCACCATGGGGTTTTCAGCGCTTGACGGCCTGATGATGGGCACCCGTAGCGGCTCGCTGGATGCCGGGGTATTGCTCTACCTGCTGGAACGGGGCTGGGATCATGACCGGCTGCAAACCTTGCTGTACAAACAAAGCGGCTTGCTCGGCGTTTCCGGCATTTCGGCCGACATGCGCCGCCTGCGGGCAGACGGGAGTACCGCTGCCCAGCGCGCGATCGATTTATTTACCCACCGCATAGTGCGCGAATCGGGCGCGATGATCACCTGCCTGAATGGGCTGGATGTACTGGCCTTCAGTGGCGGCATCGGCGAACACGACACCGTGCTCCGCGCCCAGGTATGCGAGCGCTTGGCCTGGCTCGGCGTGGCGATGGATCCGCTGCTCAACCAGCAGGCGGTGGGAGACCAGGTACTGGCCATTCACCAGCCAAACAGCCGCGTTGAGCTTTGGGTTGTGCCTACCGACGAAGGACTCGTGGCAGCACGAGAGGCGGCGCGCCTGATTTGACTCATGGATATGGCTAACTCGCATCCAGGCCACGCGGTTTTCGCCCTGCACGGGCAAACAAAGCATCAAACAGGCTGTTGGGCAACAACCGCAGCAGCTTGGCCACCACGCCCATCTGCCGGGGGATGACAGCATACGAGGTGCCACGCGCGATTGCCTTGGCAAAACGGCGCGCGGCAACGTCTGCTGGTAACAAAAACGGCATGATGTAAGGATTGTTTTTGGTCATTGGTGTATCAATGTAGCCGGGCAGCAAAGTCACCACGCGAATACCGCTGCCGCGCAGCTCAACGCGCAACGCTTCTAAATAGGCAATGGCGGCGGCTTTGGAGGCAGAATAAGCCCCCGCACCCGGCAACCCGCGTATGCCAGCAACCGAAGCCACGCCCACCAGCGTGCCACTGCCACGCGCCTGCATGGCTTGGATAAACGGCGCAAAGGTATACACCATGCCCAACACGTTGGTATCCAGCACACGCCGAAAGGCAGGCAAGTCTTCTACTTCACTCGTGAGCGTACCGACAGAAACCCCGGCATTGGCAATCACAACGTCCGGACAACCAAATCGGGCAGTGAAATCATCTGCCGCGATGGCAAGCGCTGCAGCATTAGTGACATCCAGCGCATAGGTAGCATGCGTACCGGGTAACTCGGCCGCCAGCTCAAAAAGTCGGCGCTGGCGACGCGCCGCCAGACCTAAAGTAGCCTGAAATTTCTGAGGAACAGCGACATTCAAAGCCGCATAATGTCTCGCCAGCGCTTCGCCGATGCCACTGGATGCGCCGGTAATAAAGAGCCTTAAATGCCCGGCTTGGGTTGCCATATTTTATGGCTTGGGCAATTCTTTTTGCTTGACCACCGTGGTTTGTATGCCACTTTGCAGCAGGGTGTTTCTGGCACCAGCCATGGCTGCCAAATTAGGGAACGGCCCGACACGCACGCGTTGCATTACCCCTTTATTCGGAATAGCCACTTCCTGAATCGTCGCTTCAAATCCTTGCACAGCCAATTTAGCTTTTAGATTTTCAACATCGGCCATATTCTGAAACGCACCCACCTGAAGATAAAAAACATCCGCTGGCGGCGTGACAGCAGGCATTTCATCGGTTGAAGAATCAGCACGCTGCAGTTTCTCTTCCACTTGATCTGTTGGTATGGCAGGCTTAACGCTCGATTTTTCCAGGGCTGCCGGATCAGTTGCTTGATTTTTAGCGGGCTTCCCTTCAAGCAAATCGTAAAACTCCAGGTCTTGTTTCGCGCGTGGTTTATCACCTGGCTTGCCTGGTAAAGAACTGTTAGAACTGGCTGCCTGATCTGTGGCTGCTGAGCCCTCATGCTCGCGGAAAGGCAGCGGCATACGATTAAATAGCCACACCAGAATAAATGCGACCAATAAACCCAGCACCAAGCCAATAAAAACACCCATCACGGTACTTCCGCTGCTTTTTTTAGCTGGGGTGCTTCTGCGATTATTTTTATTCATGAATTACATGCTCTCCGGTTGAGAAACACCAAGAATCGACAGACCATTCTGCAACACTTGCCGGGTGGCCACCGCCAGCGCCAAGCGTGCCAGGCGGATTGGCTTATCATCGACCAGCACGCGCTCGGCGTTGTACCAGCTATGAAAGTCCGCCGCTAAATCCTTCAGATAAAACGCCAGTGCGTGAGGCGCATAGTCTCTTGCGGCGTTATGGATCAACTCGGGAAATTCGGCCAGACGCTGACACAAGGCGACTTCGCGCTCATGGTCAAGCAGGCTCAAATCGGCCTGCTGCAACACCGCGATATTGCTTACCCCGTCGCTCGCCCATTGCGCCAGCACCGAGCATATCCGCGCATGGGCGTATTGCACGTAATACACCGGATTTTCGTTGCTCTGGCTTTTGGCCAGATCCAGATCAAAATCCAGCGCTTGGTCGCTTTTACGCAACATGTAGAAAAAACGGCAGGCATCGTTGCCAACTTCATGGCGCAACTGGCGCAGGGTGACATACTCACCCGAGCGCGTCGACATGGCCGCCTTTTCACCATTGCGGAACAAACTCACAAACTGCACAAGCGTCACATCCAAACGGCCAGGGTCAGCCCCAGTCGCTGTGAGCGCGCCTTTTACCCGTGCAATGTAGCCATGATGATCCGCACCCCAGACGTCAATGAGCTTATCGAAACCACGTGCAAACTTGTTCAGGTGATACGCAATGTCGGAGGCAAAGTAAGTGTAAATGCCGTTATCGCGCCGCACCACGCGATCTTTCTCGTCGCCAAAAGCAGTCGAGCGAAACCACAGCGCACCATCTTTTTTATAGGTGTGATTGTGCGCTGCTAACTGATCGACCACAGTCGCTACCTGACCGGAGTCATACAGACTGCGCTCGGAAAACCATTCATCAAAACTCACGCCGAACTCTTCCAGGTCAGCGCGGCAATCGGTGAGCTGCTCATGCAGCACATGCGCGTGAATAGCCTGCCAGCCTTCACCCAACAAGGTTTTACCGGCCAGGATGAAGCCATCCAGACGTTCATCCAGATCATCCGTCGGATGAATTTGCCCTAGCACCGCATCAGCCTGCCGCACGTAGCGGTCAGCCGCCACCACATTGATTTGCTCCGCCATGGCAAACACATAATCGCCCTGATAAGCATTCGGCGGGAAGGGCAGCACTTGGCCATGAATCGCCAAATAACGCAGCCAGGTCGACACCGCCAAAATATCCATCTGCCGCCCGGCATCATTCACATAGTATTCGCGGCTGACCTCGTGACCGGCAAATGCCAGCAAAGATGACAGGCTTGCGCCATAGGCGGCACCTCGTCCATGGCCTACATGCAAAGGCCCGGTGGGGTTGGCCGACACAAATTCGACCTGCACCCGCTGGCCACTCGCCACATCACGACCAAACGCAGTGCCTGCTGACAAAATTGTCGCCACTACCGCCGTGCGAGCATTTGAGTTGAGCGTGAAATTGATAAACCCTGCCCCGGCAATCTCGACCTTGGCAACCAAATCAGAGACAGGCAAAGCGGCCACCAGACGCTCAGCTACCTGACGTGGATTGGTTTTCAGGCTGCGTGCCAACTGCAGCGCCAGGCTGCTGGCAAAATCGCCATGACTGGCCTGCTTGGGCCGCTCGAGCAAAATATCCACATCCCAATGTTCGGGTGCGACAGTTTGTAGCGCAGTGCGTAATAAATCAGTGAGGTGCTGACGGAGTGTGGGCTGAGTTGCTGACGACATAAGAGAGAAAGGCGAGAAAGGCAGTTATTAAACGAGGCAAGTGCTGAATTATACTGCCCGTTTCCTGAACGACTGCTCCTTTCCGTGCGCCTCCTTCGCTTGTTACGCCTCTTTCGCATTACCCGTGTGGTCTACCTCTATGGCTTGGATCGCATGGTGCTCGACAATGAAAAAGTTTTCGGCATTTGGGGACGTATTGCCTGGTCACTGCAAAAACTGCTGTTCTGGCGTGATTTGACTGCCCCACGCGGGCAGCGTCTGCGCGAGGCGCTTGAGTCGTTGGGGCCGATATTTGTGAAATTCGGCCAGATGCTTTCCACCCGCCGCGATCTGATGCCAGTTGATCTAGCCAACGAACTGGCCAAACTGCAAGACCAAGTCGCCTTTTACTTCTGATCTGGCGATCAAAGAGTTAACCCTTGCTTATGGCAAACCGGTGGATCAAATCTTTTTGGCATTCAACCCTACCCCGATTGCCTCGGCCTCTGTCGCGCAAGTACATTTTGCCGTGTTGCCGGATAACCGCGAGGTGGCAGTAAAAATCCTGCGCCCCGGCATACGGCAAATTATTGACCACGACATGGCACTGCTTGAAATTGCCGCCGCCTGGCTGGAAAAGCTCTGGCCAGATGCGCGCCGCCTCAAGCCGCAAGAAGTGGTAGCCGAGTTCGATAAATACCTGCATGACGAGCTGGATCTCATGCGCGAAGCCGCCAACTGCTCGCAACTCAGGCGAAATTTCGCCAACTCGCATCTTCTGATGGTGCCCGAAGTGCATTGGGATTGGTGCACGCAAAATGTGATGGTCATGGAGCGCATGCACGGCTTGCCGATTTCGCAAACCGAAGCACTGCGCGCGGCAGGCGTAGATATTCCGCAGCTCGCACGCGCCGGGGTGGAGATTTTCTTCACCCAGGTATTTCGCGATGGGTTTTTTCATGCCGACATGCACCCGGGCAACATTTTTGTCGCCACTGAAGGCCAAACCAAAGGGCGCTACATTGCGCTCGATTTCGGCATTGTTGGCACGCTCACCGATGTCGACAAAAACTATCTGGCACAAAATTTTCTGGCCTTTTTCCAGCGCGACTACAAGCGCGTGGCTGAAGTGCATGTGGAATCCGGCTGGGCGCCTAAAAATACCCGCATTGATGAGTTTGAATCGGCTATCCGCGCCGTGTGTGAGCCAATTTTCGATCGCCCGTTAAAAGATATTTCCTTTGGGCGTATCTTGTTGCGCCTGTTTCAGACATCGCGCCGTTTTAACGTGGAAATTCAGCCGCAATTAGTTCTCTTGCAAAAAACCCTGCTTAACATTGAAGGCCTCGGCCGCCAGCTGGACCCTGAGCTTGACCTGTGGAAAACCGCCAAGCCCTTTTTAGAACGCTGGATGCAGGAGCAAATTGGCTGGCGCGGTTTGCGCAACCACATCAAGCGCGAAGCGCCTGCATGGATGACTTTATTGCCGGCTTTGCCAAGGCTTGTTCATCAAGCGCTTAGTGCAGATCGTCATGCAGAATTTAAAACTGAAATTGCTGATTTACGCACCAAAGTCACCCGCACCCGCTGGTGGCTTGTTATCACCACAACCCTGCTGAGCGGGTTGGTGGTACTGATATTTTTGTGCAAACTGTGAGCGCTGTTTATTACGCCGACTCAGTGAAGTATTAACCGTTCGCCCTGGGGTTTTTGTCGATGGTTTTGCATGTCGCGACAAGCTCAATCGGAACGGAACTCAAGACTTCATCGTGTCGGCGCAATAAGAGAACTATCAAATAACTTGCGAATGGAGTGAAGACGTATGCTGTTCTGGTTTGTCATTGCCTATTGGATTATCTCGGTGGCTATCGGTCTTTATGCAGGCACGCGGGTGCGTAACACGCGCGACTTTGCCATTGCCGGGCGTCATCTTCCGTTTTATGTGGTGACAGCTACCGTATTTGCCACGTGGTTTGGGGCAGAAACGGTACTTGGCATTCCGGCGATCTTCCTGAAAGAAGGCATGCGCGGCATCGTGGCTGACCCATTTGGTGCGGCCATGTGTTTGATTCTTGTTGGTCTTTTTTTTGCTGCGCCGCTTTACCGCATGAACTTGCTCACGGTTGGGGATTTTTATCGCAAGCGTTTTGGCCACGGCGTGGAAACTGCCACAACACTCGCCATTGTTGTTTCTTATTTAGGCTGGGTAGGTGCCCAAATCACTGCCCTGGGCTTGGTGTTCAACGTGCTCTCTGACGGTGAAATCAGCCGCACAGCCGGCATGTGGATAGGCTCTTCCACCATTTTGATTTACACCCTGTTCGGCGGCATGTGGGCAGTGGCCATTACCGACTTTCTGCAAATGATCATCATCGTGATCGGCATGCTGTGGATCGGCGGTGAAGTCAGCAGCATGGCAGGCGGTGTAGGCACGGTGATTACCCATGCATCGGATGCAGGCATGTTCAGCTTCTGGCCTTCCATGGATATCAAGGAAGTGTTGGCTTTTACTGCGGCCTGGGTCACCATGATGTTTGGCTCAATTCCGCAACAAGACGTGTTTCAGCGCGTGCAATCTTCACGCACTGAAAAAATTGCCGTGTGGGGTGCTGTCTTGGGCGGCAGCCTGTATTTCCTGTTCGCTTTTATTCCCATATTTTTAGCGTATTCAGCCACCCTGATCGATCCGAAAATGGTCGCCGAGTTAAAAGACACCGACCCGCAAATGATCTTGCCAAGATTAGTGCTGGACAAAGCGCCATTGATTGCCCGGATCATGTTTTTCGGCGCCCTGCTCTCAGCAATCAAGAGCTGCGCCTCGGCGACTTTACTTGCACCTTCAGTCACTTTTACTGAAAACATCATCAAGCCATTCGCGGGTGGCATGTCAGATCGTAAACTGTTGCTCACCATGCGTTCTGTAACCTTGATCTTTACCTTGCTCGTCACCCTGTACGCCGTGCATTCAGATGCGAGTATTTTTCATATGGTGGAAAACGCCTATCAAATCACGCTGGTGACAGCTTTTGTGCCCATGGTCGCAGGCATTTACTGGCGACGTGCCACAAACCAAGGGGCAGCGCTATCAATTTTTATGGGTTTTACCCTCTGGATGACCATCTTGCTCGCCGGCCCGGCAGACCCGCTCGTTCCCGCGCAATTTGCGGGCTTGATCGCCAGCATAGTCGGCATGGTCGCAGGCTCGCTGCTACCCCAGGCAATGCATCACGATGCAGGTATTCACGATCATTTGCGGCATGGTCACCTGCATCACCCCGCTGCGCAAACGCATCACGTTGCTGAAGATCATCATGGCACACACCCCCATGGAAACAACAAAACTCGGCATTAGATGTTAACTCAAACACCACCTGCAGAGTCACAGGTATCACCCAGGCCACCTACGCCGCTATTGTTTTACTTTAGCCTGGGGTATGCCGCACTGATTGTTTACGCCAGCCTGTATCCGCTAACTGGCTGGCTGGCAACGGGCGTACCACTGCTGGATTTTTTCTTTGCTGGCTGGCCGCGCTATACCACCACCTTTGACCTGATTACCAATGTCGCAGCCTATGTTCCGCTGGGTTTTTTGCTCGCCTCAGCACTGCGCCCACGGATAACAGCCAAACATGCCTGGTGGTTAGCCCTGTTGTTAGCAGCGCTATTAAGCTTTTCGCTCGAATTCACGCAAAACTTTTTACCAAGTCGCGTCGCATCCAATCTTGATTTAGCGGGAAACACCCTGGGAGCCTTGCTTGGCGCGCTGCCTGGCGCCTTATGGCCACGACAGATAATTGATAATCTGCGCCATCTGCATTGGCCTGACTTTGGTAAAAGTGTTGAGCTAGGTTTAGTGCTGCTGGGTTCATGGATGCTCACCCAACTAGACCCTACAACGCTGCTGTTTGGCGCGGGAGATTTACGCAGTCTGCTCGCACCATCTGATCTCCACACATTTAATGCGGTAAGTTTTCAGCGCATTGAAAGCCTGATTGCAGCTACCGGCGTGATGGCTATTTTGCTCATGGCCAGCCTGATTGCGCCGTCTCACCAGCGCCGACTTTTTCCAATTCTTCTGCTGGCCTGCGGCCTGGCAGCTAAATCTCTTGCCTTTGCTTTAATGACACAGCCTAAAACTGCGCTGGCCTGGGCAACGCCAGGGGCGCTGACAGGCTTTGTGGTCGGTGGTCTGTTATGGCTTGTCATCTTGTTTTTTCCCCTCACCCTGCAACGCCTGATCGCAGCGCTCGCGCTACTTGCCGCAAGTGTGATGGTCAATCTTGCGCCCATCAATCCTTATCTTGCAAACCTGCAAAACACATGGAACCCCGGGCAGTTCCTGAACTTTCATGGCTTGACGCATTTTGTTACCCTGCTGTGGCCGTATTTCGCCCTGCCCTGGTTTGCCTTCCACCGTCCGCGCGCGCCTCTGCCATGAAAGACCTCACTGCGCTTCGCGATGCGCTGCGTGCATTTGCCGCTGAACGCCACTGGCAGGCATTTCACACACCGAAAAATCTGAGCATGGCCTTAATCAAGGAAGCGGCTGAAATCGTGGAACACTTTCAGTGGCAGACCGCCGAAGAAAGCCTTGCCCTCACCCCTGGGCAACAAGCTGCCGTGGGTGAAGAAATTGCCGACGTGTTGATGTATCTGGTACAACTCGCCGATGCGCTCAACATTGATCCGCTGGCAGCCGCGCGTGAAAAAATCATCAAAAATGGCCAGAAATATCCCGTACCCGACAAACATTAGCCCGACATCCCGACAGGCCAAAAAACCAGCTAACGTGCGGACAGTGCCGAACAGTACAAACATTACAATGAACCGATGAACAACGCCCCGATAAAACCTGCATCCATCCTGATGGTGTTCACCACGCTGCCGGACGACACCCTTGCACGCACCCTGGCAGACGCGCTGGTCGCTGAACGGCTGGCAGCCTGTGTCACGCTATTGCCTCCTGCCCAATCGGTCTACCGCTGGCATAACGAAATTGAGCACGCGACCGAAACTCCGCTCATGATCAAAACCACCAGCGCGCGCTACCCCGCGCTGGAAGCTGCGCTACGCGCCCGGCATCCTTACGCTGTGCCTGAAATCATCGCCTTGCCCGTCACCCACGCCCTGCCGGATTATTTAGCCTGGGTGGATGCAGCAACACAACCAGAGGACGCCTGATGCAAAACTTATTTCGCCGACTGGCTTATCAAACAAACAACATGGCGCGTCTGGCTTTCCTGACGTTGCTCTTTGGCCTGCTTTTGCCAGGCGCCCGCCAAGGCTTTGCCGCCGAGCCCTTATCGCCAGAGCAAGCTTTTACTTTCTCAGCCCGCGCGATAGACGCACAGACCATCGAAGCCCGCTGGCAAATGGCCGATGGCTATTACCTTTACCGCGACAAATTTGCCTTTCATCTTGCCGCACCCAGTAACGCCGCGCAGAACGCTGCTGACACACCCCTGACCGCGCAGTTGCCCGCTGGCAAAATGAAAATGGATGATTTGTTTGGCGAAGTCGAGGTCTATCGACAAGAAGTCACCGCACGGCTGGCCTTGCCGGCACCTGCCAATAATGAAACACCCATCACCGTAACGCTCAAAGCCGTTGCCCAAGGCTGCTGGGATGGCGGCATTTGCTATCCGCCGCAAAACTACACGGCGACAATCACTTTGCCAGCCCAAACCGCTGCTGCCACTGCTTTACAAAATCCAAGCGACACAAAATCAGTATCCAGCACACTCCCTCCAAACACGGCTAACGCAGCAAGCGACGAAAGCTCACGCATCGCCAACCTGCTCAACCACAGCCGCTGGCCACTCATCGTGTTAAGTTTTTTCGGCTTTGGCTTGCTGCTTTCCCTCACCCCCTGCGTCTTGCCGATGATCCCGATTTTGTCCGGCATCATCGTCAATCACGGCCATGCCGTCAGCCACCGGCGCGCCTTCCTGCTCTCGCTCACCTATGTGCTCGGCATGGCTATCACTTACGCTGCCGCCGGCGTTGCCGCCGGATTTTCCGGCACCTTGCTCACCAGCGCGTTACAAAATCCCTGGGTGCTGGGTGGCTTTGCGCTGATATTTGTCGTCCTCGCATTTTCCATGTTCGGCCTGTATGAACTGCAACTGCCCACTGCCCTGCAAAGCAAACTCGCCGACAAAGCCAATCATCAAGGCGGCTCCCTATCCGCCATTGCCTTGATGGGTGCGCTCTCCGCGCTGATCGTTGGCCCCTGTGTGGCCGCGCCCCTGGCCGGTGCCTTGCTGTACATCGCCAAAACCGGCGATGCCTTGCTAGGCGGCGCTGCCTTGTTTTCTCTCGCGCTGGGCATGGGTGTGCCATTGTTATTAGTCGGCACTTTTTCGCGCCGTCTCCTGCCCAAAACCGGGCCGTGGATGGAGAACGTGAAAAAATTCTTTGGCGTGCTGATGCTCGCCACAGCACTCTGGCTCGCCTCCCCCGTCTTGCCTGCGTGGCTCGTGATGCTCGGCTGGGCGCTACTCCTGATTCTCCCGGCCGTATTCCTCTCCGCGCTCGATTCCTTGCCCATGCATGCCCATAGCTTGCAACGCCTGGGCAAGGGCGTAGGCATGATGCTGTTCATTACCGGCCTGGCGATCCTGATCGGGCTTTTAGGCGGTAGCCGTGACCCGTTGCAGCCGCTGGATTTTTTGCGTGGCAGTGCGACCATAACGGCAAACAACACCGCCGTATCACCAGCGCCGACTTTTATCAAAATTACCTCCATTGCCGAACTCGATGCACAACTGAAAAAGGCCAATAAGCCTGTCATGCTGGACTTCTGGGCCGAGTGGTGCATCAGCTGCAAGGAAATGGAACGCTTTACCTTTGCGCATCCGGACGTGGCCGCGCGCATGCAGGACTTTTTGCTATTGAAGGCGGACGTTACCGCCAACAACGCGGCAGATCGCGCGCTGCTCGCGCGCTTTAACCTGTTCGGTCCGCCGGGGATTATTTTCTTCGACGCCAATGGCCAGGAAAACACCACCCAGCGCGTAATTGGCTTTCAAAATGCCTCACAATTTTTACAACAGTTAAATCAAGCCGCGCGCTAGGCCTCATCAACGAACGAACGAACGCGCATTTTTCGTCTCACTACCCACTCCAAAAAACTCATCATGTTCACCGGCATTATTTCTGCCTTAGGCAGCATTACCCAAATCACTCCGCTCGCCACAGGTGTTCGCTTAACGGTTAAAGCACCCGCCAACTATCTTGACGACGTCGCCATTGGCGACTCCATCGCCCACAATGGCGTGTGCCTTACCCTTATCAGCAAAACGGACAACACTTATGCCGTGGATGTCTCGCGCGAAACACTGGATTGCACGGTAGGGCTGGATGCGCTTAACGAAGTGAATCTGGAAAAAGCCTTGCGTCTGGCCGACCGGTTAGGCGGCCATTTAGTTGCCGGACATGTCGATGGGACAGGCGAAGTCGTGCGCATCACACCAGTAGGCGAATCGCACGAGTTTGTCATTCGCGCGCCATTAGCGGTGGCCAGAACCGTTGCACCCAAAGGTTCAATTACCGTGAATGGCGTCTCGCTCACCGTCAACCGTATTGTCCAATCCAGTGCCCCCACCAACGAACCCAGCGTTGAATTTTCCATCAACCTGATCCCGCACACCATGGCCAATACCACCCTGCGTCATTTGCAGGCAGGCAGCCGCGTGAATCTGGAAATTGACCTGATCGCGCGTTACGTTGAACAGATACTCGCAACCAGCACAGCGGCGTAGAATGCACGGCTTTTCAGGCACACCTCCGGTGCACCTTTATTCGCAACTTTATGTATGAGCCATTGCCATGAACATTAGTCCCACCCAAGAAATCATCACTGAAATTCGCGCCGGACGCATGGTGATACTGGTTGATGAAGAAGACCGCGAAAATGAAGGCGATCTGGTCTGCGCAGCGCAACACATCACACCCGACATGATCAACTTCATGGTCAAGCACGCGCGCGGCCTGGTGTGCCTGACGCTGACCGAAGCGCGCTGCCAGCAGCTGGGCTTAGCACCCATGACGCGCCATAACAAGAGCATGTTCAGCACTGCCTTTACCACCTCAATTGAAGCCGCAACGGGCGTGACCACCGGCATTTCGGCGCATGACCGCGCGCGCACAGTGCAAGTCGCGGTGGCTAAAAATGCCCGCCCTGACGATATTGTGCAACCCGGCCATATCTTCCCCATCACTGCCCAGCCCGGTGGCGTGCTGGTGCGCGCAGGCCACACCGAAGCCGGTTGCGATCTTGCCCAACTGGCAGGATGCGAGCCCGCAGCCGTGATTTGTGAAATCCTGAAAGACGATGGCAGCATGGCGCGCCTGCCGGATTTACTCGAATTTGCCGCCCAGCATCAGCTCAAAATCGGCACGATACGCGACTTGATTCATTACCGTTCAGAGACTGAAACGCTGGTCGAATGTATTGCCGACCGCGATATCAACTGCGCACAAGGCACATTCCGCTTGCGCGCTTTTAACGACAAGAGCAGTGGTGACATTCATTTAACACTCTCGCACGGCGAAATCATTGCTGATAAAGAAACACTGGTGCGCGTGCATGAAGCCATCTCTGTGCTGGATTTTCTCGGCGTGCAAAATGGTCGGCACAGCTTTAGCATTGACTTCGCCTTGCGCCAAATTGCCACTGCCGAACGCGGCGTTGTTGTCATGCTGCATCATGCCGAATCGGCGCAAAACATGCTCAATGCTTTACGAGTCGACTCTGCCAAAGGCATTAAATGGGATCCGCGTTTATATGGCATCGGTGCGCAAATTCTGCGTGACCTGGGCGTAGGTAAAATGCGCCTGATGTCCAACAGCCCGCGCAAACTGCCTAGCATGGCAGGCTTCGGCCTGGAAATCTGCGGGCATTTTTCGTCTGAAAATGCACAATAAATCTAAATAGCCCCTTGAAACATCCAAACATCCAAACATCCTCAAAAACACCATGAGCATTCACGAAATAGAACCCCAGCTTAACGGCCATGGCCTGCGTATCGGCGTGGTGCAAAGCCGCTTTAACGAGCCCATTTGCGAAGGCTTGCGTTCCGGGTGCCTGGCAGGTTTACGGCAAATGCAGGTGCAAGACACCGACATCACTTATATCACCGTGCCCGGTGCGCTGGAAATTCCGCTCGCCTTGCAAACCATGGCGCAAAGCGGCCACTTTGACGCGCTGATTGCCCTGGGTGCCGTCATACGCGGCGAGACGTACCACTTTGAAATTGTCTCCAACGAATCCGCACGCGGCATTATGGATGTGCAGTTGGCCACTGGTGTGCCGATAGCAAACGCCGTGCTGACCACCGAAAACGATGACCAAGCGCTGGTACGCATGATGCAAAAAGGCAAGGAAGCAGCAGAAGCGGCCATTGAGATGGCACGCTTAGTTCAAACGATTTCAAAACGGTAAACCATCATGAGCAGTAGCAATTCCTCTCGTCACCGCGCCCGCGAGTTTGTGGTGCAGGGTTTGTATCAATTCCTCGTTGGCGGACAAGACGCCGCCGCCATTCAGGTACAAGCCGAGAGCGTAGCCGGTTTTCACAAGGCTGATAATGCGTTTTACCTGCAATTACTGCATGAAGCGCTCGACAGCATACCCACCTTGCACGCAGATATCACGCCACATATCAGCCGCCCGTGGGAAGAAATTTCTCCCATCGAACGCAGCGTATTGCTCTTGGGTGCCTGTGAATTCCGTTTTCACCCCGAAACACCCTATCGCGTCATCATCAACGAGTGCGTAGAGCTCACCAAAACCTTCGGCGGTACCGATGGTCACAAATTCGTCAATGGCGTGCTCGACAAAATAGCTGCTGTGCTGCGCACGGTGGAGATCGCAGCGCACTGACTCTTCAGCGGAAGTCATCAAGGAAGTCATCAATGATCACCCGCACCATGCTTGCGCCGCCCACCCCTGCTGTCTTACCTGAGACTTTGTCTGCAAACTTCTCCGAATTCGACCTGATTCGCCAGTTCTTTGTTCGCCCAACCCAACACACCACGTTAAGCATTGGCGACGATGGCGCCTTGCTCACACCCACCCCTGGCCATGAGCTGGTGGTCTCGACCGATCTGCTGGTTGAAGGCACGCATTTTTTTCCCGACGCCGACCCGTTTGACATTGGCTGGAAAGCGCTCGCCGTGAATGTCTCCGACATGGCGGCAATGGGCGCCACACCGCGCTGGGCAACCCTTGCCGCCGTGTTGCCAGCGCCGACTTTTCCCTGGCTAGAGGCATTCTCGCGCGGTTTTTTTGCCTGCGCCGAGAGCTTCAATGTGGATCTCATTGGCGGCGACACCACCCGCGGGCCACGCACTTTTTGCGTCACCATCCTGGGCGAAGTGCCTGCCGGCCAAGCGCTGCGGCGTGATGGCGCCAAACTAGGCGATATGATCTGGGTATCCGGCACACCCGGCCGTGCGGCTTTAGGGCTGGCGCACCTGCAAGGCCGTGCAGCAGCAATCCAGCCGCCGCTTGATACCGGCCAACTGGAGCAATGCCTGATCGCCCTGCACCGCCCGCAACCGCGCGTGGCCCTGGGTCTCGCACTGCGCGGTTTGGCCAGCGCCGCGATTGATATCTCCGACGGGCTGCTGGCTGACCTGGGTCATATCCTGGCCGCCTCCGCTGGCACAGCGCAGTTGCAGATTCCACATTTACCCCCTGAAGGCTTCGCGCGCGATAGCTATCTTGCGGGCGGCGACGATTACGAGTTGATCTTTACCGCGCCGACTGAGCATAGCGAAACAATCGCTGCACTCGCCACCACCCTTGATTTACCGCTCACCTGCATTGGCAAAATTACCGGGCAATCAATGGCAAACGGGAATACAAAAAATGGCAGCCTCGGCAAGCTGCCAGAAAATGCCTTGGTGATTCTGGATGCGTCAGGCCAGATCATCACCCCAACACGCCGCGGCTTTGACCATTTCAAGTAAGCCGCTGCCAGTACCTGCCCATGCGCCTGCCCGCCCCGCCTATTAAATTTCTGTTTCAGCATCCCGCACACCTGATTGCCTGCGGGTTTGGCAGCGGACTCGCACCTGTTGCGCCCGGCACTTTTGGCACCGCCTTTGCCTGGGCAAGCTATGCCTGGCTGCGCGGCCAATTACCGGACGATCTGGCTTTTGGGCTGTTTCTTTTATTGGCAGGCATTTTGGGCGTGAGCGCCTGTCAAATTACCGGACGCAACTTGGGTGTGACAGATCATGGCGCCATTGTGTGGGACGAAATCGTGCCGTTTTGGTTTGTCCTATTCCTGACCCCTGCCGGTTTGGGCTGGCAAGTGACCGCTTTTGCATTGTTTCGCTTTTACGACATTACCAAGCCGCAACCCGCGCGGTTTTTTGATCGGCGCGTTAAAAATGGCCTGGGCGTCATGATGGACGATGTCATTGCGGCCAGCTACGCCGTGTTCTCATTGGCACTGATTAAAACCTTGCTCGACGCCTTCATTTAACCGCTCAGTCAATCAATCGTTAATTCACGCCACCCATGGATGCCGACCTTGCCGCCTTATCCCTCGCTATTGGCGCCGCCGCGCTTGCCGCCACAGAACCTGTCGTGATCGCCACCGCAGAATCTTGTACGGGTGGTTGGGCCGCGCAAGTGATCACTCACACAGCAGGCAGCTCCGCGTGGTTTGAGCGCGGCTTTGTCGCTTACGCCAACACGGCTAAAATGGACATGCTGGGCGTGCCCGAAGCCACCTTAACTACACATGGCGCGGTTAGCGAAGCCACCGCTCAAGCCCTGTCACAGGGCGCCTTGGTTCATTCCAAAGCCACCCATAGCCTGGCCATCACCGGCATTGCCGGGCCCACGGGAGGCACCTCCGACAAACCCGTGGGCACAGTGTGTTTTGCCTGGAGTAGCCGAAGCGAACCAACCCAGGCTGAAACAAAACACTTTACCGGCAACCGCGAAAGCATACGCCGCCAGGCCGTTGTGCATGCCTTAACCATCCTGCTGGCACGCTTGACACCAACCACATAAAAACCGCATGACACAGGACGGCAAAAACTATGCCATCCATGCCATAATAAAAATCATCTTCTAGGACGGAACTCATGGACGAAAATAAAACCAAGGCACTGCAAGCAGCACTTGCGCAAATTGAAAAGCAGTTTGGCAAAGGCTCCATCATGAAAATGGGCGAAGGCAACGTGAGTGACGATATTCAAACCGTCTCCACAGGCTCCCTCGGTCTGGATATTGCCTTAGGCATTGGCGGTTTGCCACGTGGCCGGGTGGTGGAAATTTACGGCCCGGAATCTTCCGGCAAAACCACGCTGTGCTTGCACGTAGTGGCAGAAATTCAAAAGGCTGGCGGTGTTGCCGCCTACATTGACGCAGAAAACGCGCTTGATCCGGGTTACGCCGCCAAGCTCGGCGTGAATGTGCCCGATATGCTGATCTCGCAACCCGACACCGGCGAGCAAGGGCTGGAGATTGCCGACATGCTGGTGCGCTCGGGCGGCGTGGATTTAGTCGTCATTGACTCCGTTGCCGCACTCACCCCGCGCGCTGAAATTGAAGGCGAAATGGGCGACCAGCTCCCCGGCCTGCAAGCGCGGCTCATGTCACAAGCCTTGCGTAAACTCACCGCCAACATCAAGCGCACCAATACCCTGGTGATTTTCATCAACCAGATCCGCATGAAAATCGGCGTGATGTTTGGCAGCCCCGAGACCACCACGGGTGGCAATGCCCTCAAGTTTTATGCCTCCGTGCGCATGGATATCCGCCGCACCGGTTCAATCAAGAAGGGCGACGAAGTGATCGGCAACGAGACCCGCGTTAAAGTAGTGAAAAACAAAGTCGCGCCGCCTTTCCGTGAGGCACATTTCGATATTCTTTACGGGGAAGGCATTTCCCGCCAAGGCGAAGTTGTTGAGTTGGGCGTGGAACACAAAATCGTTGAAAAATCTGGCGCCTGGTACGCCTACAACGGCGAAAAAATCGGCCAAGGCAAAGACAATGCACGTGATTTCTTGCGCGAGCGCCCAGCACTTGCCATCGAAATTGAAAACAAGGTACGTGCCGCCGTTGGCGTCGCCGGTTTATCGGTGCAAGCCCCCGAGTAATTTCCCCCTTGAATACCTTGCGCAGCCGCGCCATCAAATTGCTTGCTCGGCGCGAACATACACGCGCCGAGCTGGCAAAAAAACTCGCAGCGCATGGTACCCCGGAAGAAATAAACACCGTGATCGATCAGCTCACCGCCTGCAATTTACAGTCCGATGCACGCTTTGCGGAGAGCTTTATTCGTGCCAAGGCAAGCCGCTCTGGCAGTTTGAAGTTACGGCATAGCATGCTGAGCAAAGGACTGGCCAAAACGCTGGTCGATAGCCATCTCGCTACCGCCGATATGCCGAACGAATTAACGCGAGCGAAGTCACTTTGGTTACGAAAATTCGCTAAAGCACCTGCAAACACAAACGATGCAAAAGAATGGGCACGTCAGGCGCGCTTTTTACAGAGTCGCGGCTTTTCAACTGACATTATTCGCCGCACACTCAAAGAACCCATGGAACAACTCGCAGCAGAAGAACCAAACGAAGGCGATGCCGCATGAATGCTGAACAAACAACTGAGCACTACAACAATACCCACACTAGCAGCAACCCGGGGCATCGTGAAGATGTTCAAACTAGTCAAGTCACACTCTCGGCACATAATCTGCGTAAAAAATATAAGTCTCGCACTGTAGTAACGGATGTCTCATTTGAAGTGACCGCTGGCGAAGTCGTTGGTCTGCTCGGCCCCAATGGTGCAGGCAAAACCACGTGCTTTTATATGGTGGTGGGCCTGGTAGCAGCCGATGGTGGTGAAATTCGCATTGATAGCCAAGGCACGAATGAACATGCACGATTAACCCATATGCCGATTCATCAGCGCGCGCATTTAGGTCTCTCGTATCTGCCACAAGAAAACTCTGTATTTCGAAAACTGACCGTTGATGAAAACATTCGCGCAGTACTTGAGTTGCAGGATTTATCAAAAGATGAAATCGCCGATCGGCTAGAGTCGTTACTTGCGGAGCTTCACATTTCACATATCCGCAGCAGCCAGGCAATTTCTTTATCCGGCGGCGAACGCCGACGTGTCGAAATTGCACGTGCACTGGCTACGCAACCACGATTTATCCTTTTGGATGAGCCTTTTGCGGGCGTAGACCCTATTGCAGTCGTTGATATCCAAAGCATCATCCGATTTTTAAAGGGGCGCGGCATTGGTGTTTTGATTACTGATCACAATGTGCGTGAAACCCTGGGCATTTGCGATCGGGCCACGATTATTAATGAAGGCTTGGTGCTTGCTGCTGGACATCCTGACGAGGTTGTCGATAATGAAAACGTGCGCCGAATTTATCTCGGTGAACACTTCAGAATGTAATGAAGCAGTCACTTCAACTAAAGATTTCCCAGCATCTCACGCTGACTCCTCAGCTGCAGCAGGCTATTCGGCTATTGCAGCTATCTACGCTTGAGTTACATGCTGAAATTGACCAGGCACTCCAGGAAAACCCGCTTCTTGAACGAATTGATCCAGAACTGCCAAGTTTTAACTCGTCCTTGGATCTTCCTACGCCCAGCACCACGACGGCAGAAGGGAGCGAGACGCACGAAGAACCTGTAGAACTCAACAGTTCTGATGATGAAGGATGGGGTATTGAATATTCAAGCAATACTCAACCACGTGACCCGAATGATGATGATGTAGATAGCGGTGACTTGCAAATCGCAGACATCAGTCTAAGAGAACACCTCAACACCCAGTTAATGATGACTGGCTTGACTGACCGAGAGCGAACCCTCACATTGATTCTGATTGAATCACTTAATGATGAAGGCTATCTCACGCAGTCACTCGATGAGTTACTTGAGCTATTAGCGGAAAATGATACAGAGCGCGATTCTCTACGCAATGAGTTAGTTCAAGCACTCGGTCATTTACAGAATTTTGATCCGCCAGGCATCGGGGCAAGAAACCTTAAAGAATGTCTAACCTTGCAACTCAAAAATCAGCACGCGTCACCAGAACTCGCTTTAGCCATGGCTGTGGTTGAAAATCATTTAGAACATTTGGCAGCCCATGATTTTGCGCGCATCAAAAAACAATTACGCTGTTCAGATGCTGACCTACGTCGCGCGCAAGAAATTATTTGCGCACTTAACCCTCACCCTGGGTCGCAGTATTCATCAGCTGAAACACGTTATGTCACGCCGGACGTTAGCGTAAAAAAAATACGCAATAATTGTGTTGTAACGCTCAATAATGAAGCCATGCCACGCTTGCGTATTAATAAGCTTTATGCAGATATTTTGCGCGGCGGCAATCAAACCGGCAACACCGCCGGGCTATCTACACAGTTACAAGAAGCAAAGTGGCTCATTAAAAATATCCAGCAACGGTTTGATACCATCTTGCGCGTTTCACAAGCCATTGTTGACCGGCAACGTGCTTTTTTCGACCATGGGCCCGTCGCTATGCGCCCATTGGTCTTGCGCGAAATTGCTGAAGCAGTAAACCTGCACGAATCCACTATTTCACGCGTCACCACGCAAAAGTTTCTGGCTAGTCCTCGCGGGGTGTTCGAGCTGAAATATTTTTTTGGCAGCCACGTCGCTACAGATTCAGGTGGCGCGGCGTCAAGTACTGCAATACGAGCACTGATCAAACAACTGGTCAGCGCTGAGAACGGGAAAAAACCTCTCTCAGACGCCCGTCTTGCAGATATCCTCGGCGAGCAGGGAATTGTAGTAGCACGCCGCACTGTCGCAAAGTACCGCGAACTATTGCATATCCCGCCCGTCAATCTCAGAAAAAGCCTCTGAGTAACTCATGCAAAGGAACTGATATGAACCTCAATCTTACCGGCCATCATGTAGAAATCACCCCCGCATTGCGCGAGCATGTCACCCTGAAACTTAATCGCGTATCGCGTCATTTTGACCAAGTCACCAGTACCCATGTCATCCTTTCTGTTGATAAGCTGGAACAAAAAGCTGAGGTTACATTGCATGTCAAAGGCAAAGATATTTATGCGGATGCCACACATGCAGATTTATATGCAGCGATTGATTTACTTGCGGACAAGCTTGATCGGCAGATCCTCAAACACAAAGAGAAAATTACCACTCACCATCGTGACAAACAACTCGATGTTGATAACGTCTAAAACCCTACCCCTGCACTGTCCCACGGTGCGAAAAACACAGCACCGTGAGACAGTGCTAGAAAATAAAATAACCAGCACGCACCCAAAATATTTCACTAAGTCGTTATTTTTAATGAACCGCATTACTAACCTATTGCCAATAAACCATGTTGTTTCTGCGCTAGAGGCCAGCAGCAAAAAACGGGTTTTTGAAGATGCAGGCATTCTCTTTGAAAACCATCAAGGCATTGCTCGCAGCGTTGTATACGATGCACTTTTTGCACGTGAGAAACTCGGGTCCACTGGCCTAGGGCAAGGAATTGCCATTCCTCACGGGCGGATTAAAGGCCTGAAGAAACCAATAGGTGCATTCTTTCGATTGGTAACCCCGGTGCCATTTGAAGCACCGGATGGCCAACCTGTCAGCCATATTTTTGTCCTTCTCGTACCAGAAGCGGCAAACGAACAACATTTACAATTATTATCTGAGTTAGCGCAGCTTTTTTCTGACCGCAGCTTTAGAGATCAACTAGCGCAAGCCCCCGACGACGCGACCATCCATCAATTGTTTATTGGTTGGAAGACTCTTTAATGGAACGCCAGCTTATTGTTTCGCAGCTTTTTGAACACAATCGTGAGCGCTTGCAGCTCTCTTGGGTCAGCGGCCCGCTGACTCGAGTAATTTCAGCAAAAGAAGACTTCGTCGCACCAGCAGACTTGGTTGGCCACTTGAACCTGATGCACCCGAGCCGGCTACAAGTGATCGGCGCCCCTGAACTGGCATGGGCAGCCCGGCAACCCCCTGAAAAAGTAAAGCGCCACATGCAAACAATTTACAGCGCTCAACCGCCTGTATTAATTGTGACCGACGGGCTCGATGTATCCGACGACATCCAGTACGATTGCGAGCTGACGGATACCCCGCTGCTTAAAACGCCCTTACCCGCCGCTTATGTCATCGACACATTACGAAACTTTGTCGCACGGCGTCTTGCCGAAACAGTGGCTTTGCATGGTGTGCTCATGGATGTACTCGGTATGGGCGTACTCATCACAGGTGACTCAGGCGCTGGTAAAAGCGAGCTCGCCTTGGAACTCATTTCACGAGGTCATGGCTTGGTTGCAGACGATGTCGTCGATGTATCCCGTATTGGCTTAGACGTACTCGAAGGTCGCTGCCCCGATATGCTGCGCGACTTTCTCGAAGTGCGAGGACTCGGTCTCATCAATATCCGTACGGTATTTGGTGAAACGGCTTGCCGCCGAAAAATGCGTTTAAAACTCATTGTGCACCTGCAAAAACCTGCGCGTGGCGTACCTGAGGCCGCCCGCCTGCCACTTGACGCACAAAACGAAACTATTTTGGGGGTACCTGTACACCGCGTCACCTTACCCATTGCCGCAGGTCGAAATCTTGCTGTACTGCTAGAAGCGGCTGTCCGTGTCACCATTTTGGGTTTACGTGGTATCAACAGCATGCAAGAATTTCTCGATCGTCAAGAAAATGCATTACGCGACAACAACGAAAACCTGCTCTGATAATAATGGAAGATTTTGCAAATTGATGCATTGCAAGCATTGCAAAATTATCGCCTCTCACATTCATTTAAGCTTAAAAGAAATTTTTCAGCAGTTTTTTTAGATGCCTAACTTTATTCCTTATTGTTATCCATAATTTAAAGGAAATCGCCATGACTCATCGTTTTTCCATCATTTTGGCATCATTTATTTTTTCTCATATAGCGATTGCACAATCGACAACCACTGCAAATGACTGCGCAGCAAAAGCTATCAGCAAAACAGGCAAACCACTATCCGGTGCAGCCAAAGCCGCTTTCATAAAAAAATGTGCGGACAATAACTCCAATAGCGCTAGTGAAAAAACAGGGAAAACATCACAACAGAACAAAATGGTCAGCTGCAACAAAGAAGCCCAAGGAAAAACAGGCGACGAGCGCAAAGTCTTCATGAAAAACTGCTTGGCGAAGTAAATACCAAAGTACTCTCTTGCTTCATCTCTTTCACGCCAATCCATGGTGATCGGCGTTTTTCATTTGCATTGCAAATTCTTAAGGCCAGATGTAGAAACACTCCCCTGAAAAAATTCGTTACCCGCACAAACTGACTATTTTTTAAAAAATTAGTCGCTCGACCTACCGATAAAATGCTAACACGCGGCGATGTAACTACGCCTGTATCACAAAAATAGCGGCGCTACCCGCGACCAAATAACACCAGGAACTGTTTTATTATGAATTCGCTACCTGATCAAATACTCAATAACAGCGCTTTTTTCAGACAAATTTATAACGAAGCACGTGATCCTATTCTGCTGGTTGACGTAGAGACCTGGCAATTAATCGACGGAAATCAGGCATGTCAAGAACTACTTGGCATTTCTGAGAAGACAAAGTTTCAAACGCTTACGCTACTGGATATCACGCCGGCCGAGCAGCCAAACGGCCGTACATCAGCGGCTTTGCTCACGGACATTGAAACTCAGGCAAAGGCAGCAGGCTATCTGCGCTTTGAGTGTATTCACCAACGCCTTGATGGGATGACTTTTGAAGTTGAGGTCACAGCTACCTTCATCATTATCAATGACCAACAAATAGCCCACATGCATTGGCGCAATATTGAAGAGAAAAAACAAATACAGAAACAACTCATAGCCGATACCGATTCATTTCGTCGGGTTTTTGAAGATGCATCCTCCCCTATTCTTCTAATCTCGCTTCACGGCCAAATTCTTGAGGTAAATCAAGCAGCGGTAGCTATTTTTCGTTATCCCGACAAAGGCTCCATGGTTGGCAAAACCCCCTTGGAAATGGCCTTGCCAATCCAGCCAAACGGCCAAAATTCCGTTGAAATGGGGCATGAGCTGATTAAGCTTGTACTTCAACAGGGCACACAACATTTTGAATGGCAAATGCAATGCTGTGATGGCACGGTTATCTCAACAGAAATCACACTGACACTAATAAATAACTATGACGTACATAACAATCAGATAATCCACGCACATATCCGCGATCTGACCGAACAGAAGCGTCTCGCAGCAGACTTGCTGGCTGAAAAAGAGCGTGCAGAAATCACCTTAGCCTCAATTGGTGACGCAGTAATTACCACAGATTCTGCCGGACACATTACTTTCATAAATAATGTTGCCAGCCAATTAACTGGCTGGACCCTCGAAAAAGCATTCGGCCAACCAGTTACTGAGGTTTTTCACATCATCAATGAGACAACCCGTAACAAGGTTCCCAGCCCTGTTGATGAGGTTTTGTCTCATGGCAAAAAAGTCAACCTGGCCAATCACACGGTGCTGATTGCAAAAGACGGTGCGGAGTACCCCATTGAGGATTCCGCAGCACCTATCATTCTGCCTGATGGTTCTCTACTTGGCTGCGTTTTGGTATTTCACGATGTATCTGAAAAGCATGAGTTAATGAAAAATATGCGTTGGCAAGCCGGGCACGATACGCTCACCGGCTTACCCAATCGCGCACTGCTAGCCGACCGATTTGCGCGTGCAATTGCTACGGCGCAACGACAGAAAAAATTATTGGCTGTATGCATGGTGGATATTGATGGATTCAAGCCAATCAACGATCAATATGGGCACGCAACTGGCGATAAGCTGCTGATCGAAATTGCCCATCGGCTCAACCAATCCGTGCGTGGAGAAGATACCGTTGCCCGTTTGGGGGAGATGAGTTTGTCCTGTTGCTAAGTGACTTTACCGAGACGCCACAGATTGAAGTTGCGATCACTCGCATCATGACGACACTTTCTGCACCTTACCTGATTGAAGGAAAACCACTGACGCTATCTGGCAGTATTGGCGTAGCCATTTACCCGCTGGATGATGTCGATGCAGATACCTTGCAACGGCACGCTGACCAGGCAATGTACATGGCCAAGCAAGCAGGCCGGAATCGGGTGCAGTGGTTTGATGCCGAGCACGATAGAGAAACGCAAACATCACATCGCACCCTGGCCCGGATTCATGAAGCGCTCCTGAAAAATGAGCTATGCCTGTACTATCAACCTAAAGTGAATATGCGCAGTGGCAAAATTGTTGGCATGGAAGCCTTGCTACGCTGGCAACACCCTGAGCAGGGCCTTGTCCCTCCGATGGAGTTTTTACCACTTGCCGAGCAGCACGACCTGATTATTGATATCGGTGAGTGGGTAATCGAGCAAGCCTTAAAACAAAATATCATATGGTCAGCGGCAGGAAAAAATTGGCCTATCAGCGTAAACATTGCCGCCCGTCACCTTCAATTACCAGACTTTTTTGACCGCTTAAAAACACTGCTGGCTCGCTATCCAGAATCATCACCGCAACATCTTGAAATCGAGATTCTCGAATCTATTGCCGTAATTGACATCCAGCATGTACAACAATTGATTCAATCCTGCCAGACTCTGGGCATCCAATTTTCATTGGATGACTTTGGAACAGGTTATTCTTCACTGAGTTACCTCAAGCGCCTGCCAGCAAATACGCTCAAAATTGACCAGACTTTTGTGCGTGACATGCTGGATGATAATGACGACTTAGCTGTGATAGAAGCTGTTATCAATCTAGCCTCGACATTTAATCGGCATGTTATCGCCGAGGGCGTGGAAACGGCAGAACACGGCGTGATGCTGATGCGCTTAGGCTGCGATATTGGTCAGGGCTATGGCATTGCTCGTCCTATGCCTGCCGCTCACGTACTGGACTGGGCAGCGCAATTCAAACCTGATCCGAAGTGGCGTCAATGGGCTGGAGAGAAAAAATGGGATACCCGTGACTTTCCACTACTGATGGCCGAGCAAGACCATCTTGCCTGGATCAAGCAGATACTTGACGTCGTAGCGCACAAAACCACTTTAACCCTACCCCGCGAACAGCTCACCGATCATCATCTATGTCGTTTTGGCCAGTGGTATTACAGCCACGGTAAAGCACGCTATGGACACTTGGCCGAATTTACCTCGCTTGAAGCTATCCATGCAGAAGTACACCAAACTGGCACACAAATCATTCAGCTCCTTAGCACCAATCAACAAGCAGAAGCTCAAGCGCTGTGCCATACATTACTTATGCTAAAAACCAAAATTGTGAATGGCCTGTCTGCATTGCAGCGCGCCGCGCTGCCGGGAAGGGAAACTGACCTACCTATCTCGCATGACCCAATCACGGTTGTATGAAAAATAGGGGATCAGCACTTTCGCGCGGCCAGTCATGCCCTCATGATTTACTTAATTTTTGGCGCACATTCACACATAAAATCATCGTATTCCATGTGTCGTGTGGCCTTGTTTATTTTGGAGTGGCTATATGAGTCATTTTCAGCGTCATATCTTTTTTTGCACCAACCAACGCGCAGCCGGTGAATCCTGCTGCAACGCACTAGGCGCATCGGAGTTGCGTAGTTATGCCAAAGATCGCGTCAAAGCCTTGCAAGACAAACTGCCAGGTACAACGCGTATCAATACCGCCGGTTGTCTTGATCGCTGCGAGCTGGGTCCTGTCATGGTGGTCTATCCTGAAGCGGTCTGGTACACCTATATAGACAAAGAAGATATTGACGAGATTATCGATCAACATCTTATCCAAGGCCAGATTGTCGAACGCTTGAAAGTTTGACCATGGTACAGCCAGTGAAAAAAATCCATCTTATCGATGGCCCTAACGGGAAAATTGAACTCGCTGTTGACCTGCCTGCCGAGGAGGCACCCAAAGGCATCTCCCTCATTGGTCACCCACACCCGCTCTTTGGTGGCACAGCCGACAACAAAGTCGTCACCACGTTGTCGCGATCATTTCGTCAATACAACTGCGTAGTGCTACGCCCTAGTTTTCGTGGCGTTGGTGGCTCAGAAGGGGTGCATGATCATGGCGACAAGGAAACCACCGATTTACTCGCCGTGCTTGCCTGGGCAAAACAGCAATGGGGCGACTTGCCTGTGACATTGGCCGGATTTTCATTCGGCGCATTTGTCATCACCCGTGTAGCCAAGGTACTAGCCAATGAGCAAGATCCTGCACGCTGGCTGGTGCTGGTTGGAACTGCAGCAGGCTTTATCGAAGGCGCACGCAGTTACTCAACTGAAGCCGTGCCCGCAGGCACACTGGTTATCCACGGCGCACAAGACACTACTGTACCCTTGCCTAATGTGCTCGCCTGGGCTGAGCCCCTTGATTTGCCGGTCGTCGTCATTCCTGGCGCGGATCATTTTTTTCACCGTCGACTACACATCCTGCAAGACATCATCCGCCGCGCCTGGCCACCATCTGAGTGAACACCACAGTCACTTCGCCTTTACATGTGCACCAACTGCATAAATTCTATGCAGACAAAACAGTTGTCAATGGCTTGAGTTTCACGCTCCAACCTGGCGAGTGTTATGGCCTTTTAGGGCCAAACGGCGCAGGAAAAACAACCACCTTACGCTGCTGCCTGGGAATGACTACGCCTGACGCAGGCGAAATTTATTTGCATGGCTTGTCTGTGCCAGAGCATGCACGCGCAGCACGCATGCGCGTTGGCGTCGTACCTCAATTTGACAACCTCGATCCAGACTTTACCGCCGCTGAAAATTTGCTCGTCTATGGCCGCTACTTTGGATTAAAAGATGCCGAGCTGCACCCAAAAGTTCCTTTGTTACTCGATTTTGCTGGCTTGGCCGGCAAGGAGAATGCACCGATTCGTACGCTCTCAGGTGGTATGAAACGTCGCTTGACGCTCGCTCGCGCCTTGATTCAAGATCCGGACCTGCTGGTTTTGGATGAACCCACCACAGGACTTGACCCGCAAGCTCGACATTTGATCTGGCAGCGATTAAAGCAACTGCTTGCACAAGGTAAAACAATTTTGCTCACCACACATTTCATGGATGAAGCCGAGCGTCTGTGCGACCGACTGGCCATTATTGATCATGGCCGGTTAATCACCGAGGGCGCGCCACAAGCCTTGATTCGCGAACACATTGCCTCACAAGTGGTAGAGGTGTACGGCGAGGATGCAGCCGGCTGGGCAGTTGCACACGCCCCAGACTTTTCTTCTCGCGTCGAAGTCAGCGGTGAAACCGCTTTTTGCTACGTGACTGATCCCGCCGCATTGCTAGCACACTTAGCCACACAGCCCGCTCTACGCACACTCCACCGGCCTGCCAGCCTGGAAGATGTTTTTCTGAAACTCACCGGCCGCGATTTGCGCGATTAACATGCCACTTTGCAGTTTTTGCCACTTGCAACAGCAAAGTCCGATGAATACTCCCACGAATCGCTTAATTTCTACCTCAGCTTGACTCCCGCTAGGTTCCTGATTTTCGCCGTCTCACTATTCACCATGGCGAGGAGAACATTTTTTACCCTCCCGCCTTGTAGCCCTCCACAGCGAAGCAGACAGGACGCTTGCTTACACCTTCTTGCGATGCAGGCGTCTCACCGGTAGTCTCACCGGTGACCGGTGCCAACTTTTGGCCTAAAACCACAAACCAGCACCCGCAATCACCACGCCATAACGTGTCGCCTTGCCTACTGCCATCCACATAGCGCTCGCTAACCAAGGCAGGCGCAGCCAACCCGCCGCCGCACACAAGGCATCGCCAATGACTGGTGCCCAGGCCAACAACAACACCGGCGCACCCCAATGTTGCGCTAACGTCAGGCGCCGCTGATCCTTGGGTTGCGGCAAAACACGCGCCATCCAGTAAGTCACCATTCCGCCTAAGGTATTGCCTAGCGTTGCAAGTAAAAATGCTTCCCCCGTTTGCGTTGGATAGGCTTTAATCATCGCCAGCAAGGCCAGCTCCGAGCCGCCAGGCAAAATGGTGGCAGACAAAAACGAGGCAATAAAAAGACCGGCCAACCCGGTATCAGAAGTGAATGAAAAATCCATGCCGCATGTTACCCTTTACGTTTGCTTGATCGAACGCCCGGAACTCTCTTGACTATGGATTACCTGAAAAGAATTCTCAATGCCCGCGTCTATGACGTAGCCATAGAAACCCCGCTGGAATTAGCAACCAATTTATCTGCGCGCACCAATAATCAGATTCTGCTAAAGCGCGAAGACATGCAGCCTGTGTTCAGCTTCAAGCTGCGCGGCGCATATAACAAAATGGCTCACTTAACGCCCACCCAAAGAAAGCATGGCGTAATTTGCGCGTCTGCTGGCAATCATGCGCAGGGCGTCGCATTGTCTGCAAAAAGGCTGGGTATTCGCGCCGTGGTTGTGATGCCAACCACCACGCCGCAAATCAAAATTGAAGCGGTAAAAAACCGAGGGAGCGAAGTTGTCCTGGCCGGTGACTCCTACGACGCGGCTTACGCGCATGCGCTCACGCTGGAAAAAAAGCACAAACTCACCTTTGTGCATCCATTTGATGATCCCGATGTCATTGCCGGACAAGGCACCATTGGCATGGAAATTCTGCGCCAGCATCCGGATACTATTGACGCCGTATTTTGCTGTGTGGGCGGCGGCGGCTTGATTGCCGGGATTGCTGCGTATATCAAACAGCTGCGTCCCGAGATCAAAATCATTGGCGTAGAAGCGATCGATGCAGATGCAATGACGCAATCCCTTGCCGCGAAAAAACGCGTGCGCCTGGAAACGGTTGGCTTGTTCGCCGATGGCGCGGCCGTCAAATATGTGGGCGAAGAAACCTTTCGTTTGTGCCAGCAATATGTCGATGAAATGATCCTTGTTGACACCGACGCCATCTGCGCGGCGATCAAGGATGTGTTTGAAGACACACGCTCGATTCTGGAGCCTGCCGGTGCCTTGGCCGTCGCCGGTGCCAAGGCTTGGGCAACCAAGCATCGCACCAAAGGTAAAACCCTCGTGGCGATAGCCTCTGGCGCAAATATGAATTTTGACCGTCTGCGCTTTGTTGCCGAGCGTGCTGAAGTCGGTGAAAAACGTGAAGCCTTGCTGGCCGTCACCCTGCCTGAAAAACCCGGCAGCTATAAGCAATTTCTGACCTTGCTTGACCAACGCAATATCACCGAGTTCAACTATCGCTATCACCATACCGGACAAGCGCATGTATTTGTTGGCATGCAAGTGGCTAATGCAAAAGAGACCGGCAGTCTGGTTGCGCAACTGAAAAAGCAAGGCTATCCCGCGCTGGATTTAACCGATGATGAAATGGCCAAATTGCACATTCGTCATTTAGTCGGCGGCCACGCGCCAAAGAACGAAGATAAAACCCAGCAGGTGAATGAGCTGCTGTATCGCTTTGAGTTCCCCGAGCGCCCCGGCGCCTTGATGAATTTTCTGACCAAAATGAGCGCAGGCTGGAACATTAGCCTGTTCCATTATCGTAACCATGGCGCCGACACCGGCCGCGTTCTGGTCGGCATGCAGGTGCCCAGAGAAGACAGCAAAGCCTTTGCAGCCTTCCTGAAAAATCTGGATTATCAGTTTGTGGATGAAAGCAACAATCCGGCGTACAAACTGTTTCTCGGTTAAGCCTGATCAGGATTGCTTGACAGATGAACGAGCATTTTAATTTTGACACGCCGGTTGAGCGCAACGGCACAGATTCGGAGAAATGGGCCAAGTACACCGGGCGCGACATTCTGCCGCTGTGGGTAGCGGATATGGATTTTGCCGCGCCGCCCGCCATCATCGACGCATTACAGTCCCGCATTGCGCACGGCGTGTTCGGCTACAACCAGCCGACATTAAGTCAGACACAAGCCGTGGTGGATTATCTGGCACGGCAGTTTGATTACACGATTGATCCTTCTTGGATCGTCTGGCTGCCCGGTTTGGTGTCCGGGCTTAACATTGCCTGCCGCGCGGCGGGCGCAGCAAGCGATGCGGCATTCACCGCCACGCCGATTTATCCGCCATTTCTCTCCAGCCCAAAAATGCCGGGCGGCCGCTGGTCACCGTGCCGCTGGTGCAAGAAAAAAATCGCTGGGTTTGGGATTTTGATGCGGTAGATGCTGCGCTAAAAAAGACCAAAACCAAACTCTTTTTACTTTGCCACCCCCACAACCCCACTGGCCGCGCTTGGGAAAAAAATGAGTTGCAACAAATTGCACAGCTAGCGAAAAAGCATGATCTCATCATTTGCTCGGACGAAATCCACAATGGACTCATCCTTTCGCCGCACATATCGCCGTATCATCAGCACCGACTTTTTGCCTCGCTTGATGAGGACATCGCCCAGCGCACCATCACGCTCATGGCACCCTCCAAAACCTTCAATATCCCTGGCCTTGGAGCAGCCTTTGCACTTATTGCCAACCCGCAACTCAAAAAACAATTTACCGCCGCGATGGCGGGCATTGTGCCGCACACCAATCTACTCGGCATGGCTGCTCTGGAAGCGGCCTTCACTCAGTGTGACGACTGGCATGCGGCCTTACTCGACTACCTGCGCAACAATGCGCAAAGGGTTGAACGCGCTATTGCCAACATTCCAGGTCTTGCCATGCATCCCGTCGAAGCGACTTATTTAGCCTGGATAGACGCACGTGAACTTGCCCAGCAGCGCGGCATCACCAACCCAGCCAAATACTTTGAAAATCACGGCCTGGGGTTATCAGATGGCGCAGCCTTTGGCGCCCCCGGGTTTGTACGCCTCAACTTTGGCACACAGCAAACGATACTGGAAGAAGCACTGCGCCGACTACACGCAGCCTGCATTTGAGCCAAGGAAATACTGGCTAGGTCATTTGTCATTCGCCCCATCTTCGCCACGCCTAAAAATAAAACTGATTCAGTGTCTTTCAAATTGCATCACCCCTGACTCCGTTACTATTGCATCCAATGGCTCGTCATGTGCTTGCGGCAAGATGCTGGGTACGCGAGCAAGCTCGAACCCGACACCAATGGCCATGGGACATGGAACTAGCGTCGCTAAGGTGCGGTCAAAAAAGCCGCCACCATAACCTAGCCGATAACCCATGGCATCAAATGCGACAAGAGGCAGCAGTACGATGTCGGGCGTTACCGCTTCACCGATTGCAGGAATGGGAATTCCGTAGCGATCTTGCGACATAGGCATCCCTGGCTGCCAGGCGCGAAAAATCATGGCGGTATCAGGTGCAGTCACCACGGGCATGGCAGCTTTCCAGCCTTGTTGCAGCAAGCGTGTCACCAAGGGTTGCGCATCGAACTCATTTTTTATCGCTGTACAAAAAGCAATCATCGGCAACGAAATCGCAGGATGCGTTTGCGGATAATTTGCTAAAAACAAGGTGAGATGTTGTTCAAGCGATTGGGCGCGTTGCGCATACTCTTCAGGCAAGAGGGCTGCACGCGCAGCCAGTTTTTCCCGCCGCAACGCAGCACGAAAAGCAGAAGAATCGACAGCCTCTTTAGTGAATGTGGAATCGTTAGACATGGTAAGGTAAAAGCATCAATGTAATACGTACAACAACTCTTTAATGATGGCATGAAACACAAACACTTACACAGCTTATTAACTACGGCGACCGCTCGTCAAGAATACTCACGCCAACAAAAAGCCAAACGCCTGCAGTGTGGCTATATTTACCTGATCTTCAGCGTTATGGCAGGGACGGTATTGGCAGCACCCGCTGTTGACGCGATAGTCCCTGCCCCTGAAATTGTTCCGCAAACCACACAAACCGCACCGGATTTGGTGCCTGCAAAAGAAGCTGCACAAATAGTTGCACAAGCTATTCCGATGAAAACAAGTGATGCGCGGGCTTTTCTAGCCGTGCGTGATGCCGCGCGCAGCGGAAATGTTGAACGGCTGACGCAAGCAGTCGCCGCGCTGCCGAAGGATGATTTGTTGCGCCCTTGGGCAGATTATTGGCTTTTGCAAAAACAACTGCTCATGGATGACGAACGCGGCGTTGCAGATTTCTTGCAAGCGAATCAAGGAAGCTATCTGGCTAACAAGTTACGTGGCGAATGGCTGATGTTTTTAGGCAAGCAAGCGGATTGGTCACGCTATCGCGCAGAATATTCTTTACTCAGCCAACCGGATACCGCGCATATCTGTTATACCGGACAAGCCAACAACACACCGAACGTCGTGCGACCTTTCTGGCTTACAGATACCGACCTGCCCGCCGCGTGCTTGCCGCTCGTGAATCAACTAATCAGCCTGGGCGAATTATCTACTGATGATGTTTGGCAGCGCATACGGCGTCTTTTGAGCGCAGGAAAAGTCGGCGCTGGCAAGACGGCGGCCGCTTATTTACCAACCGATGAAAGCTTCACACGCGGCAGCGTAGAAGCCGTTGCAGCCGATCCAGCGCGGTATTTGAATCGTCTGCTCACAGCAACCCCAAATCCACCCGAAGGATTAACCCGCCGAGAGCGCGAACTCACATTGTTTGCGTTACATAGCCTTGGCAAAAAAAATGTACTCGCGGCTGCCAGTTATTTGCATCGGGTCGCAGACACCTTACCCAAGGCAGATGCTCAATATGCCTGGGGCAAGCTTGCACGTCTGGCGGCTGGTCAGCATTTGCCCGAGGCCTTGGCTTGGTATGACTTGGCAAAAGATGCGCCCCTGGATGAAGATCAAATGGCCTGGCATGTGCGTGCTGCCTTGCGTGCAACCGATTGGCGACGCGTTGACCAAGTGATTAGCAATATGCCTTCTGCCTGGGCACAGCGACCAGAATGGATTTACTGGCAAGCTCGCGCGCTGCAGGTACTGGGCAAACCAGAACCGGCGAATGCACTGTTTTCTCGCCTTGCCGGGCAAACCAACTTTTACGGCCAGCTGGCTGCCGAAGCCTTGAACTGGAGCATACGTCTGCCCCTGCAAGCCGCCCCACCGACCTCAGCCGAGAATGTTGTGGTCGAGGCCAAACCCGAACTGCAACGTGCCTTGGCACTCTTTCAACATGGCATGCGCGTTGAAGGTGTACGTGAATGGAATTGGGGGCTGTCCGGCATGTCCGACCGCCTTCTCCTCGCTGCGGCCTATTTAGCGCATCGCCAAGGCGTATGGGATAGAGCGATTTACAGCGCTGATCGCACGCAAGAAACTCACAACTTCAGCCTGCGCTACCTGGCACCTTATTTTGATCAAATTAGTCTGGAGACAACAAGGCAAAATATCGATGTCGCGTGGGTATATGGCTTAATGCGTCAGGAATCACGTTTTGTCACACAAGCTAATTCAGTCGTTGGTGCACAAGGCCTGATGCAAGTCATGCCCGCAACAGCACAATGGGTGGCGAAAAAAATCAATTTGACCACTTTTCACCCGCACCAAATTCGCGAGATAAACACCAATGTTTTGCTCGGCGTAAACTACTTGCGTTTAGTAAATGAATCACTCGATAACTCACCTGTTTTAGCCTCTGCTGCCTACAACGCAGGCCCTGGCCGAGCGCGGCGCTGGCGTGGTACTCAGCCAATGGAAGGTGCGATTTATGCCGAGACGATTCCATTTTCAGAAACACGTGATTACGTCAAAAAAGTGATGAGCAACACCATGTATTACCATTTACTTTTCAATCACACGCCACAATCTCTCAAAGCACGGATAGGTATCGTTCTACCTCAAGGTGATAGTGTCACTTCAGCGGCGAAAAACCTGCCATGAAAAATATTCTAGTCGTCGGTGGCACTGGCTTCGTTGGCCAAGCGATTCTGAGTGAGCTAACCCGGCGGATGACCTTTGCCGCAACAGTGCCAACGCGTCGCCGCGAACACAACAAAGCCCTCACCGTGCTACCCCGCGTGAAAATAGTTGAAGCCGATGTGCATGACTCGTCCGCTCTTTCTCGACTCATGCCTGGCCATGATGCTGTCATCAACTTGGTGGGCATTTTGCACAGCAGAGAAGGCACCCCCAGAGAAGGCACCCCTTATGGCGCTGACTTTGCCCGCGCACATGTCGAATTAACGCAAAAAATCGTGGATGCCGCTCAATCTGCCGGCATTCAGCGGATAGTCCATGTCTCTGCCCTGAAAGCCAGCCATGAGGCACCCTCTGCCTACCTGCGTTCAAAAGCCGCAGGTGAAGCTACCGTACAGGCTTCAGGCCTGGCTTGGACGATTTTTAGGCCTTCTGTTATTTTTGGCGAAGGGGATGCCTTTTTAAATCTCTTTGCGCGGCTGGCAAAAATTGCACCCTTTTTCCCACTCGCCGGCGCTAAAGCCCGATTTCAGCCGGTTTGGGTCAAGGATGTGGCAGCAAGCATCGTGGAAAGCCTCCTCTGTGAGGAAAGCATCGGCAAAACCTTCGATTTGTGCGGTCCCAAAATCTATACTCTGGCCGAGCTGGTCCATTACGCCAGCGCTACAGCAGGGCATCCGCGCCTGGTATTTGCCTTGCCTGACTGGCTGGCGTGGTGCCAGGCCTGGCTAATGGAATGGCTGCCCAACCCACCCATGACGCGGGACAATCTGCGCTCAATGCAGGAAGACAGTATCTGCGCCGATTGTCCATGCTTGCCGTTCAACCAAACAGCGACCCCGCTCGAAGCGGTTGCACCCCATTATCTCAAGCAAGGCAGCCAATGAAAATTTATGCCGTAGGTGGCGCTGTGCGCGACGAACTGCTCGGTCTACCAGTGAAAGACCGTGACTGGGTGGTCGTCGGCGCGACGCCGGACGCCATGCTCGCCCAGGGTTTTACGCCAGTGGGCAAAGACTTTCCGGTGTTCCTGCATCCCCAAACACATGAAGAATATGCGCTCGCGCGCAGCGAACGAAAAACCGCGCCGGGTTATGCGGGCTTTGTTTTCCATACCACGCCCGAGGTAACGCTGGAAGAAGATTTGCGTCGCCGCGACCTGACCATCAACGCCATCGCGCAAGCCGAAAATGGCGAGCTGATTGACCCTTATGGCGGCCGCGCCGATCTGGCCGCGCGCGTGCTGCGTCACGTCTCGCCGGCCTTTGCCGAAGACCCCGTGCGCATCCTGCGCGTGGCGCGCTTTGCCACGCGCTTTGCGGATTTCAGCGTGGCGCCGGAAACCATGGAACTGATGCGGCAGATGGTGGCCAGCGGTGAGGCGGATGCGCTGGTGGCCGAACGCGTGTGGCAGGAATTGGCGCGCGGGCTGATGGAAGCGACCCCCTCGCGCATGTTCGCCGTGCTGCGCGAATGCGGCGCGCTGCGCAAGCTGCTGCCAGAGCTCGATGCGTTGTGGGGGGTGCCGCAACGCGCTGACTACCATCCTGAAATCGACACCGGGGTGCATGTGATGCTGGTCATCGACATGGCCGCGCAACTTGCCGCACCCTTGCCCACGCGCTTTGCCGCGCTGGTGCACGACCTGGGCAAGGGCGTGACGCCAGCCGACATATTGCCCCGCCATTATGGCCATGAACACAAGAGCGTAGAGCTACTGGATGCCATTTGCATCCGGCTGCGCGTGCCGGCCGATTGCCGCGATGTGGCGCGGCTGGCGGCGCGCTTCCATGGCGATATGCACCGAGTGGCCGAACTGCGCCCGGAAACTGTGCTGCGCGTGCTGGAGCGTTGTGATGCCCTGCGCCGCCCGGAACGCTTCGACCTCGTGCTGCTGGCCTGCGAAGCCGATTATCGTGGCAGGCTGGGCTGGCAAGAGCGCCCCTACCCACCTGCCGATGTATGGCGTCACGCGCTGACCGCAATACAATCAGTGGATGCAGGCAAGATCGCTCAAGGTATGCCAAAAGATGACGCTGAACGAGAGAAAACCGCGCGGGGAGACGTCGAACCGATCAGCGAAAATCCATCACCAGACGCCGGCCCACCTTTTGTAAAACATCAGAATTTGATTGCCCAACGCATCCGTATTGCACGTATCAAAGCACTGGAACAGATTCTCCAGCCTGCTGGCTGAAAAGCACGCCGCAAGAATTTAAGCGCGCTGATTTCCTGTTCGCCACGCGGCAAGCGCTGGGTGGATGGCCCTTAAATCGCTCATCAGCGTAATGCCAGCGATCGATGTGCGGCCTGCAACGCCTGCGCCACCAGCCCATAGTGCAATGTTAGCGGGAAGTTGCGCGCGCAATTCAAGCAAACAGTCGTGAATGTGACGCCATGAATAAGCAGCAGAAAATGAAAGGGCGACAATATCCATCGCTTTATGCTTTGCAGCAAGCACGATATCGGCCACCGGCGTTTGCACCCCCATGGAAATACAAGTGGCGCCATCCACCGCGAGGCATATTTCCGCCATCAGCAAGCCAAGGCCATGCTGTTCATTTTTTACTGTTGTCAGCAGCACTCTCGGCAATGACTGCGTCAGGCTCAGGCTCTGCAATGTGGTTCTCAAGACATTCTGTACGACCTCGGTGTAGACGTGCTCCTCAAAAACCGCCAGCTCACCCCGCAGCCAGGCATTGCCAACACGGACATTCAGCGATGGCAGAACATCCAGAACAAAGCCCATCGGCCCCGACTGCGCCATGCGCTGTGCCAACGTTGTACGCAGCAGGGAAATATCGTGATTTTTCAATAATGGAATGATCCAATCCGTTGCGCTGTTAGCTATTGAGCCACTGACCGCATCGTTAGCGGAAGATTTGCCTTTGCTCTTACCCCCGGTCTGTCCTGCCGCTTGGCGTATCACCAAAGCCGACTTTTTGTCTATTGGGTGCGGTTGAGAGTCGTTTTCAATCGACTGCCCCAGCAAAACATCCAATTGCTCCAGAGGGAGCGACAATAGTTTCCCCGGCCGAAAACCCTGATCAAGCAAACGCTTGATCAGGCGCAACCGCGCCACTTGCTGCATGGGATACATGCGCTCGCCATGGGTATCGCGGAATGGTTGAGGGAAACCGTAACGCCGCTCCCAAACCCGCAGGGTGTCTTTCCCAATCCCCGTATCACGCTCAACAGCGGTGATACCCACACGATGGGCAACTACATCAGGCATGGAGTCAACAGACCGGCTGCCACCTGCAGGCGGGACCAGGCTTGAATCCAAAATCGATTTATCTTTCACGATGAATTTGCCACTCCCGCTTGGTTTGCCCATGGTTTGTCCATGACATTTTTCGATAAAAAAGATTTTAATGCCAATTAAAGGCTAATTAATTTTATTTTGTCCTAGACAAAGTAAAATTATCATGATAATTTCTTAACCGACAGCAGATTAAGCCGCTTTATTCTCAGTGATCTGCTTTTTGCACAATCATTTACGGTTGTATCTCTTAAGAACATTATGAAAATTGCAGTCGTTGGCGGTGGCATTTCAGGTTTGGCGGCCGCATGGCTGTTGAACAAAAAACATCAGGTCACGTTGTTTGAGGCAGCCGATTATGTGGGCGGCCACACTCACACAGTTGACATCACAGTGGAAGGCAAAACCTTTCCAGTCGATACGGGTTTTTTGGTTTTCAATCACCAAACCTATCCTCAATTGACGGCACTTTTCCGAATGCTGAACATTGAAACTGTGGCAAGCGATATGTCCTTTTCGGTCAGCCTCGAAAATCCAGCCATTGAATGGGCTGGAAACAATCTAGCCACGCTGTTCGCGCAAAAATCGAATTTGTTACGTCCTGGTTTCTGGCGAATGCTGCGGGACATCCTGCGGTTCAACAAGGAAACAAATGCGCTCCTTAGCAGTGACATTTCTCTGGGCGCCTACCTGTTCAAAAACGGTTACAGCAAGGAATTCAGTGAGTGGTATCTGCTTCCTATGGCAGCGGCCATCTGGTCTTGTCCAACAGAAACGATGTTGCAATATCCTTTGACCAGCTTTGTGCACTTCGCGCGTAATCACGGTCTGCTGAAAATTTTTAACCGCCCGCAATGGCTGACAGTCCGGCACGGCGGTCGCGAGTATGTCAAACGCATGGTTGCTGCGTTAACCGATGTTCGTCTTCACACCCGCGTTGATGCTATTACACCGGCGTCGCAAGGCAACACCTTGCAATTTGCAAAGCAAACCGGGGGAATGCCCGTTGTTGATGATGAGACTTTTGATGAAGTGATTTTTGCCTGCCACAGTGACCAGACCCTCTCCATTCTTGATGAAGCTAGCGCACCAGAAGAAGCCCGCAAATTAAGGGCCATACCTTATCAGCCCAACAAGGTCTTTCTTCACACTGACCGCCGCTTGTTACCAAAGGATTCGCGTGTTTGGGCTTCGTGGAATTATCTTTCAGGGACGACTGCTACGACGCAGGATGCCTTGCAGCGTGTCAGCGTCTCCTATCTGCTCAATCGACTCCAGCCCTTGCAAGTAACAACGCCTGTCATCCTGTCTCTCAACCCACCCAAGGCACCCGATTCACAGCATGTTCTGGGTGAATACGACTACGCGCACCCAATATTCAACAATGCGGCGATTCACGCCCAGTCACAATTAGCAGCGTTGCAGGGGAAAAATCACCGCTGGTATTGCGGCGCCTGGACAGGGTATGGCTTCCATGAAGACGGACTAAATTCTGCCATTACCGTCGCCAGCAAGCTCGGGTGCCCGCCACCTTGGCTATTCGACAAGGCCTCCTGAAATGGTCCAAAACACGCGAGCGCAAACTCTCAATAAATCCGTATTGAAGCAATCTTTGCTATGGCAAGGGGAAGTCTGGCATGCGCGAAACCCTTATCAAGCGCATCAATTGTCTGATAAAGATGCGCCTGGCACCTCGTCTTGCCCACAGGATAAAAACACCACTGATGGCAAGCAGTCGACCACGCTGATTCACCATCAATTCACCTACCCCTTGTTTTTTCTCACTCTTCCGCTGAGCAACCTGCACGCAGCCGCTAATCCTCTGCTAGGCCTGGATAAATTGCGTTTATGCATGCTCTGTACCAAGGACCATGGTGATCGAGAGGGCAATGCATGGTTACCGTGGATAAGACAGCTTTTACGTGAAGAAAACATAGCCAGCGCCAATGGCGAGGTTGTGATGCAAACCTTTCCTCGGGTATTTGGGTTTGTGTTCAATCCGGTGAGCTTCTGGTTTTGCCACGATCAGGACCACCGTCTGCGGGCCGTTTTATGCGAAATCAATAATACATTCGGGGATCGCCATAATTATCTGGTCGCTCATCCGGATGAACGTCCGATTGAGCCGGGTGACGAACTGACTGCGCGCAAAATCTTTCATGTTTCACCGTTTTTCCCGGTTGCAGGTGAATACCGCTTTCGCTTCGACCTCTCCGAGGAGCGGCATCTTGTTGCCATTGACTACTGGGTCAATGGCCAGTGTGCATTGCAAACACATATTGTTGGCAAACCCAGCAAGCTCACCGCTTTTTCTCTTGCCCGGGCAGTCTTGCGACAACCCTTGCTCGGCTTTTCGGTTACGTGGCGCATTCACTGGCAAGCCTTGCTTTTATGGATTAAACACGCGCCGTTTCATTCACGCCCGAAACCGCCTTCACAAACAACCAGCCGTTAAAACGTTTTCTTAACTCATTGAATACACGCATAGTCATGAACCGGTTAACCACCCCTTCGCAGGCAGCCTCACGCACTGCCTTGCCACCGCCCGCACGCATTGTGATTAGTCTGCTTGAAAAAATTGAAGGCGGCGCGATTCGCCTTGTTCTGCCAGATAAATCGACATTTCTCGTCGGACAAGGTGTGGAGCGGGTTACCCTGCAAATTAACAATTTAGCGATGTTCTCGGCATGTCTTGCAAAAGGCGATATCGGCTTTGCCGAAAGCTGGCTTGCCCATGATTGGGAATGTGAAGACTTAGCGACTTTACTGACCTTGCTGGCGAAAAATCGCCAGCCGCTTGCCCGCGCTGTTCATGGGAAATGGCTGCCGGTCTTATGGTATCGACTCAAGCACTTGATGCACAACAATACCAAGAAAGGTTCAAAACGTAACATCCTCGCGCATTATGATTTAGGTAATGCGTTTTATGCACAATGGCTCGATCCCTCGATGACCTATTCCGCAGCCTTGCTTGACCCGACCACATCCACTGATATTGCTGACGACGCACTGGAAAATGCTCAACGGAAAAAGTATCGGCGCATCCTGGAGTCGCTGGCCCCCAAGGCGGGCGACAAAATTCTCGAAGTTGGTTGTGGCTGGGGCGGTTTTGCCGAAATGGCGACACTTGAATACGGCTGCATCGTACATGGCATCACACTTTCTCCATCGCAGTTAAGCTGGGCTACGGAGCGCGCGCGAAAGAATGGATTCTCGGCGCAGGCCAGTTTCGCCCTGACAGACTATCGGGATATTCGTGGACAATACGACCATATTGTCTCGATTGAAATGTTCGAAGCGGTTGGTGAAAAATTCTGGCCGGCTTATTTCACCCGCCTGAAACTCGCTCTAAAGCCAACAGGGAAGATCGCGCTACAAACGATTACCATCGACAACGCACGGTTTGACACTTATCGTCGCGGCACGGACTTCATTCAGCAATATATCTTCCCCGGCGGCATGCTGCCTTCCCCCGAAGCCTTCGAGCGCCGTGTTGCCAGCGCCGACTTTTTCATTCACGACGCCTATGCCTTTGGCCTTGGCTATGCAGAAACCCTGGCGCACTGGCGCAGACGATTCCTTGCGGCATGGCCAAACATCAAAACCTTGGGGTTTGATGAGCGCTTCCGTCGCTTGTGGCTGTTTTATCTTGCCTACTGCGAAGCCGGCTTTCGCAGTCAAGCGACGGATGTTTATCAATACGTGCTGACCCACAAGTAGTCCTGCGCGCATGAATCCAAAAAACCAGATCAGGGTTTATCGGCGTTTGATGCATCAGACGTTGTCTATTGCTCGACTCGCATTCACCTGTTTATGCGTTGGTATTTTCTCTCTCGCACAGAACCTGTCTTTTGCGGCCACAGAAACCAAAGATTTTGAAAAAAGCACAAACAACAGCGGACAAAAAAACTTGCCAACACCACAAGAAATTCGGCAAGACTGGAAACCGCTAGGCCAAGGGGAAATGCGCTGGCTGGGGTTGCGGCTCTATCATGCCAGCCTATGGACGCCGACTGGCACATGGGCGCCAAATCAACCTTTCGCGCTTGAGCTTCGCTATGCACGTGACATAGCTGCACACCGTCTGGTAGATGCCAGTCTGGATGAAATCAAACGTCTCCATGTCAATGCGCTTGACGAGGCACTACAACAACGCTGGTCAAAGCACCTGCAGTTGATTTTTCCTGATGTGAAAGCAGGTGACGTCATCATAGGCATATCACTGCCGGATCAAGGGGCAGCTTTTTTTCACCAGAATCGTTTAATTGGTCAAA
>Ga0116141_10000157_pt1 | contig 47308 bp, 49 predicted proteins | sample AD_UKC097_MetaG_FD_89744 | JGI IMG/M metagenome (GOLD analysis project Ga0116141, IMG submission 89744) | Active sludge microbial communities of municipal wastewater-treating anaerobic digesters from USA - AD_UKC097_MetaG | ecosystem: Engineered > Bioreactor > Anaerobic > Digestate | place: USA...
CCGCCATTCAGCGTTGCGGGGCTCTCGCCAATGCTCACATATGCTTGAATATGCTGCGCTTGTCGTATCGCCGCGCGCCTTGCCTGACGGCCTGATCCTTGTTTTTCAACACCCTGTTAGAGATTTGCCGGGGACTGCTGAAGAAAACCATTGCCGACGGGTTAATGCGTAAGGCTGTCCGGTGACACTTGAACAAAAATTGTTTTGGATTTGTACATTTTTTTGTTTGACAAGAGTGCGGGGCTTCCTTATATTCCAAATCATCGATATGGAGATGTCATGAGAGAGTTCATCAAGGTCATGAAGGCCCTTTCCGATCCGAACCGGGTCAAGATGGTCAAGCTGCTGCAGCGGCGGGTGATGTGCGTGTGCGAAATTCAGAATGCCCTGGGATTGGCCCAGTCCACCGTCAGCAAGCACCTGAAGATACTGGAGGAGGCAGGTTTGATAACCTATCTCAAGGAGGGCCCCTGGGTCAATTACCGACTCTCCGACGGGGGCAGAAACCCTTATGTGAGCAGCATGCTGGGCAATCTGCGACACTGGCTGGAGGACAATGCAGAGGTGGAGGCACTGGTTGCGAGGCTGCCCGGGATCCGTCGTGAAACCATCTGCGGAACCTGATTTTTTTTGAACCAAGCATATCGTTATATGACGAATTAAGAATAAGAAGGTGACCCGACGACCTCCACCGGCCGTTCCGGGAGGCCGCCGAACGCAAGGAGTATCAATGATGAAAGAACGCACCAAACTGCTGTGGATCGTGGGAGTTTTTGCGGCCGCCTATTATGTGCCATGGAGCCATCCGCTGATCCGGCAATCCGGCCTGGAAGCATTCCTGATGTTCCAGGAGTATGCGCGGGAGCATGTCCTGACCTGTCTGGTTCCCGCTTTTTTCATTGCCGGCGCCATTGCCGTGTTCGTGTCCCAGGCGTCGGTGCTCAAATACTTCGGCGCCCAGGCCGGAAAGATACTGTCCTACTCCGTGGCATCCGTGTCGGGAACCATCCTCGCGGTGTGTTCCTGCACGGTGCTGCCGCTGTTCGCCGGCATCTATACCCGAGGCGCGGGCATCGGGCCGGCCACGGCCTTTCTCTATTCCGGTCCGGCCATCAACGTGCTGGCCATCACCTTGACCGCCAAAATCCTTGGCTGGCAACTGGGTCTGGCCCGGGCAGTGGGAGCGGTGATCTTCGCCGTCGTCACCGGTCTGCTGATGGCTCTGATTTTCCGCAAAGACGACGCCGCGCGCGCCGCGGGACAAATATACGTGCCGGATTCCGGAGCCAAAGAACGCACCCTGCTGCAGGACACCCTGTATATTCTGACCATGGTGCTGATACTGGTATTTGCCGCTTTTGCAAAACCCGCCCCCGGATCGACCGGTTTGTGGCCCGCCGTTTTCGCCGCCAAGTGGTACATCACCATCTTCTTGCTGATCATCCTGGGTTTCATGCTCAAGGCCTGGTTTACCATGGATGAGTGCAAAAGCTGGGTGGAATCCACATGGGGTTTTATGAAGCTGATCTTCCCGCTGCTGGCCGGCGGGGTTCTGGTGGCGGGCTTCATGCTGGGCCGTCCGGGTCATCCGGCCCTGATCCCGGAGTACTGGATTCAGTCCCTTCTGGGCGGCAATTCCATATGGGCCAACCTGATCGCTTCGCTGGCCGGAGCGTTGATGTATTTCGCCACACTGACCGAGGTGCCCATTCTGCAGGGGTTGCTCGGGGCCGGCATGGGCCAGGGACCGGCACTGGCGCTGCTTCTGGCCGGTCCGGCCCTTTCCTTGCCCAACATGCTGGTAATCTCCGGCATCATGGGTGTGAAAAAGACGGCGACCTTTTGCGGAATTATCGTGATCATGTCGACCATCGCCGGGATGATGTATGGCGCTTTTATTGTATAGGATCCTATGATGAGCGATATCGTTCAGATACGAATCGGTAAGAATGCGGTCGGCATTATCGGGCTCAAGGAAGCGTTGGCTGAAGTGGCTGAAACCATGAGGGGGGCACCGGATGAAAAAATCCGGGAAGAGCTTATCGCGCGTCTTTCGGAGAGGAATTACATCAGCGATCATGCGATCGATTCCTATGGGCAGGCGTTTCTAGGGGAGTATAAAAAATTCGTTGGAGAACCCTTTGCTGAAGAGAAGCGCGGCGGGATTGAAATCAAGGTCCTTGGACCCGGCTGCCCTCCGTGCGATCGGCTGGAGCGCGAAGTAATGGCTGTTATGGACGAAACGGGGATTATCGCCGATCTTGATCACGTCCGGGATGCCAAGGATATCGGCCGTTACGGCGTGATGGGAACCCCGGCGCTGGTGATCAACGGTGAAGTCAAAGCCGTGGGCGTTGTTCCGCCCAGGGCAAAACTCAAGGCCTGGATCCTCCGGGCCGCAAACAAATTAAAAACTGATGGGAGAGGATGAAAATGGAAATCAAAATCCTGGGCCCCGGCTGCCCCAAATGCCGGCAGACGGAAAAAGTGGTCAAAGAGGCGGTTGCAGAATGTGGTGTGGCCGCTGATGTGGAAAAAGTCACCGACGTGATGAAGATCGCCGGCTATGGGGTGTTCGGAACGCCGGCGGTTGTGGTGGACGGAGAAGTGAAATCGGTGGGCAAGATTTCCAGAAAAGAGGATGTGAAATCCTGGCTTAACAAGCAGGGGGGATGCAATGGCTGAGACATGTTGTTCGGGTGGTAATGTGGTCATGATTTTGGCCTGTTCGGGCTGCTCCAACACGGGGCAGTTGTCCAACCAGGCTGCCGTGGAACTGACCCGGGAAGGTTTCGGCAAGATGTTCTGTCTGGCGGGTATCGGCGGAAAACTACCCGGTTTCGTTCAATCGGTCAAGGATGCGCCGATAGTGGTGGTCATTGACGGCTGCCCGATGGGTTGCGCCAAGGCGATACTCGAGGACATCCATGTGCCCTTGAAACACTACCTGGTGATCACGGATGAAGGCATCGAGAAGAACAAGAATTTACAGCTGGAACGGTCCGACATTGATCGAGTCAAAGCGGCCGTCAAACGGATTGCCGACAAAAAAGAGCCGTCGGCGGCCCCGGAGACGAAAGGCGTCTCCGGTTGCGGTTGCACGGAATGCTGAAATGAATCCGTTTCGAGGGCTTTCATTAAAGAGGTTCTGCTTGCTACGTGAAAGCCGCAGGTTGGAGATTTTTTATCGTTTATAAAAATCCACTTCCTTCGGGCCCGGCCGGAGTCATTAGGCTCTGCCTGAAAAATGTTTTGAAAACGCGGCGATGAAGCTATGAATCCGACTTAAAAGGCCATGGCATGGAGCCGTGAAAAGCCCGATTCCTTGCTTCCAAATGCGATCCGGGCGAGTCAACCGTTCATTGTTTCGCTAAGAATGTTAGACGGTTATTACCGTACCAAATGAAAGGATCGAGCGCCCATTAGGCCTCTCTGGAGATAATCCATGATCGTCTTGCCACAAATCAACCCCGAGGCCTTCCGGATCGGCCCCATCGCCGTATACTGGTACGGGCTGATGTATGGAGTCGGGTTTGCGGCGGCATTGGTGCTTGGGAACGTACGTCTCCGGCGAAACGGAATGTTGCTCCGGTCGGATCGCTTCCGGGATCTCATGTTTTTCACGATGGTGGGTCTGATTGTTGGAGCCCGCCTGGGGTATATGCTATTTTATACCAATTTCAGTTTTTTTAAGCATCCATGGGAAATCATCGAGGTTTGGAAAGGCGGCATGTCCTTTCACGGCGGACTCATCGGCGTCGCTATCGCAATCCTGATTTTTTCACGCCGCCATGACCTGCATCTACTAGATGTTGCTGATTTTGTCGCGCCGCTTGCTCCGCCCGGCCTTTTGGCCGGACGCACCGGCAATTTCATAAACTCGGAGCTATGGGGCCGGCCCAGCGACCTGCCGTGGGCCATGGTGTTTCCGGATCCGGCGGCCGGATACCTTCCTCGACATCCCAGCCCGCTTTATGAGGCGTTGCTGGAAGGCGTGGTCCTGTTTGGAGTTTTGTGGCTTTTTTCGGAGAAATCAAGGCCTAGAGGCGCCGTTGCCGGTCTGTTTTTATTGCTTTACGGGACGTTCCGCTTTTTGGTCGAGTTCACGCGTCAACCGGACGCCCAGATGGGATTTATCTTTTTTAACTGGGTGACCATGGGGCAGATGCTCTCGCTTCCCATGGCGGCCGCCGGCGCTTGGTTCTTGATTTGCTCCAAAGGGTTTGAGAAAAAGGGTGAGAAAAGGGGTTGTTTTTTCGGTTAAACCCGGTAATATTACGATTCGTAAACCATTTTATAAGGATAGACGGCGGCTATGAAACACAAGGGCTTACACATACTGATTTCCATAACGCTGATGCTTTGCCTGGCGTCTGTCGGAATGTGCACGCTTGTGCCGCCCCTTGCATGGAAAAGCGCCTGTCAAAAGGACAAGATCAAGGGAAACGGTATCGGAACGGCCGGATCGCAGTCCTGCAAGGTCCATCCATGCAAGGCCGCCAAAGCGTCCGGTTATATCCTGCCGGATTCATCGGCCCGCGCCGGGTCCGAACCGAAAAAGCGGACCGCTGGAAAAGCCTCTTATTCGCCGATAAACCTAACGATCGCTGTTGCCTTTTCCGGTGCCGGAATGCTCCAGGCCGTATTGAAATCTTCATTATCCGATCATCTTCCGCCTCTTTTTACCCTTCACTGCATTCTTCTTTGTTGAAATCGTACTTTCCGTGTCGAAATCGTTTCCGCCCGATGCCGGCGGATCCTTGCGGGGCGGATCGCCCGGGGAATCCGGCGCAGGCACTCCATACCCATAACGAATTACATAAAAGAATCGAGAGAAGGTACATGAAAACACGACTGAATGCACGGATTCCAAAGGGCCGCCCGCAACTTTATTTTTTTGAGGTTTTGCTGGGCGTGCTTTTTTTCTTTATTTTCACACCCGCTTTTGGAGCGGCGGCCGCCACGATGCAGGACCAGTATCCGGACTTTGCCAGGGGTTTTCTCAAGTCCGCCTGGCTCGATTCCCTGCCGGAAGATCTCCTGCTTCAGACCGACGGCGTATCCATTACTCTTTCGGATCTGACGAATATCATAAAGGACCAAGAACCAAAAATACGCGGGCAAATGGAAAGGAACCTGATTTTTGTTTTAGAACAGGAAGCCGTTCGGCGGATCCTGCTCCGGGAAGCCCAAAATACGGGCATCACCGTCAGTGGCGGAGACGACAATCAGGCGATCTATGCCCTATTGGAACTTCATACAAAGGATGTTGCCATACCCGAGGACGAGGTGCGTGCTTTTTACGAGTCCAACAAGGAGATGGTGGGCACCGCTTCCTTCGAACAGGTTGCGGTCGTTATCCGTCAATACCTTCTTCAGGATAAAAAGCAGCGGGCTGCGGCGGCCTACATTGATTCCCTGGGCAGCAAGGCCGGCTTGAGCATCAACGAAAAATGGGTGAAGTCCCAGAAGCGTCTGGCCTTGGACAACCCGGTGGACAAGGCGCGCCGATCCGGTAAGCCGACCATGGTGGAATTCGGCGCAACGGGTTGCGTGCCATGCGACATGATGCAGCCAATTTTGGATAAATTGCGCAGGGATTACCCACAAAAAATGAACGTGGTATTCGTCCATGTGGGCGAAGAACAAATCCTGGCAGCGCGGTACGGGATCCAATCCATTCCCGTCCAGGTGTTTTTTGACGACCGGGGCAGAGAGGTATCCCGGCATGTGGGATTTTTTGGGCAACCGGAGGTGGATAAGCAAATTGCGGCAATGGGGATTCAAAAATGAAAAAGAATCAGAAACGGATGCCGATAACGGTATTGGGGTTGATTGTCGCGTTGGCGGTATTTGCCGCGGTTCGGGCGCATTTTTTTTCGAGTCCGGATGAGAAAACCGCTTCTTCGATACAGCTTGACGGGATCGTGGCGCCCGGAAAAGTAACCATGATCGATCTGGGCGCCACCGAATGCATTCCCTGCAAAATGATGGCCCCAATCATCGAGGACCTGAAAAAAGAGTTCGCCGGCAGGGCCGATATTATTTTCATCGATGTGGGGAAAGACCCCTCCCATGCCAAAAAGTTCGGTATCCGCGCCATTCCGACGCAGATATTCTTTGACGCCGAAGGCCGGGAGGTTCACCGCAATACCGGTTTCATGGATAAAAAGCGGATTGTCGAAATCCTGTCGCGGCTGGGTGTTTCCTGATGCCGCCTGCGTTTTGGACGATACGCGAAAACATAAAAAATAAGGAGTTTATTACGATATGTTCGACCAACTTTTATTTGCGGTAAATCAATGGATGACCGGCGGAATGGCCGTAGCGGCGGTGGGTGCCTTTGCCTGGGGCGTTGTCAGCGTGCTCTTTTCCCCATGCCACCTCGCTTCCATCCCCTTGATCGTGGCTTACGTGGGCGGCCAGCAAAACGCGGTAAACCCCGGAAAAGCCGTTTTTTACGCAGGCGCCTTCACTCTTGGACTGTTTATAACCATAACAGTCGTAGGCATCGCGTGCGCCATGTTGGGCCGTATGCTGGGAGATGTGGGCATATGGTTGCAGATCCTTGTAGGCGCCGTGTTGATCTGGGTGGCCCTGGGCATGCTGGGCGTTCAGGCCTGTTCCATTTCCGGTTCCATGCTCTACCGGTTGAAATTGAAGGGCATTCACGGCGCGTTCGGGTTGGGCCTCGCCTACGGTATTCTTTCCGGCTCCTGCACCTTCGGTTTCATCGCTCCGATTCTGGCGATCGTCACCGTGCAGCAGAAGATCGTTGCCGGATCGGTGATGATGATTCTATTCGCCCTGGGTCATTGCCTGCCCATCGTCGCGGCAGGAAGCTCAACGGCCATGGTGCGAAGGCTCACCGAAAGCACCGCCTGGAAGGGGGCCGGCATCTGGTTTCGGCGTGGCGCCGGCGTGGTGATTGCCATGATCGGTGTCTATTTCATCGTCAGCCCGATCGCCGGCGTCTGAATCGCCCCTGGATATGGATCTAAGATATCCTTCATATGGGCATTAAAAAAAGAAGCAAGAGACTTGAGGCAATGAAAAATACCGCCAACATAAAATCACGCTCGATTCCCCTGAAACAAGCCTTGTGGCAGACGCCCGCGCTCATCCTGGTGGCGGGTATGATCGCCCTGGGAGTCAATCAGTGGCGCAGTGATGGTATCGAGCTTATTGGGGACTGGTCGGTGGAAGAGCGATTTGTCGATGCCGCAGGCGACCGCATGATCATTTCCCTGGATCAGGCCCGTCTTCTGTTCCAGCGGGAGGCCGCCCTTTTCGTGGATGCTCGGCCCGAAAGTCAGTATGCCGATGGCCATATCCAGGGAGCGCTGACCATTCCATGGCAGGAAGTGGACCGCTATTTCATGAAAATGGCAGACCGGCTTGACGACGCGAGCATGATCATCACCTATTGCGACGGAGAAAGCTGTGACCTGAGTCACCATCTGGCTCTTTTTCTGAAAGATATGGGCTTTGCAAACGTGCGCGTGCTGGTCAACGGCTTGACCGTTTGGAAAGAAGCCGGCCTGCCTACCGAGATCGGGGAAATGACACCATGAGCAGGGAAGAATGTCTGAAAGAAAAGGGCCAAATGGAAAGCGGGCGCTCGTTTACGGAAGGAATGAAGGAATCGGGGGCGCGCGATTGCGGGAAAGGTTCCATGCCGTGTGAAAAGGCCTGTAACGGCGGCACCTGTCGTTCACCGGAAACCGGAAACAACGGCAAACCGCGTTACGACAAAAGCGCATCAAAATTTCAGGCGATGGTGTTCCATACACTGCGACTGTTGTTGGGTGCCGTGTTTCTGTATGCCGGTTACGACAAAATCCTGCATCCCCAGAATTTTGCCCAGGCGGTTTACAACTACCAGATCCTGCCCGACGCGGCCGTCAACCTGACAGCCCTGATCCTGCCCTGGCTGGAGATGCTGCTGGGGATATGCCTGGTGGCCGGTTTCTGGCTGCCGGGAGCGACGGTTCTGACCACCGGACTGCTTGCCGTTTTTGTCGGCGCCCTGGTGTTCAATCAGAGCCGGGGACTCGACATCGGCTGCGGTTGCTTTTCCACCGATACGACCGAGGGGCCGGCGGACCTGTGGACCGTGGCCCGGGACGTGGGTTTTCTGGCGATATCGGTTTTTCTGAATCTGAAAGTCTGTTTTACCCGGCCGGTGGACTTGAAATCGTCCGTTCCAAAACAACCGGTTTCGTGTCGTTAAGGAAAGTAACCAAATGAGATCATCCATAGCCGAAGAAATTGTACTTCTGATCCTTGGCTGCATGATGTTGGTTCCGGTTCTCGGATCGGCGACGGAAACCTCTCCGAAAGGGCCGAAGGCAATTCTTTCGGAAGAAATATATGAATTTCAGCCGGTGATCGAGGGCAGTCAGGTGGTGCATGAATTCGTCCTTCACAATCGGGGCGATGAACCCTTACAGATTATCCAGATCGAATCCGGTTGAGGGTGTGCGGCCGCATCCGGCACGCGGCAGATTCCTCCCGGGAAGGAGGGACGCATCGAGGTAAAGATAAATACCGGCGGATATGGCGGCGGGAAAATCCGGAAAAGCGTCCGCATCCTGACCAACGATCCCAACCGGCCATGGCTTGGCATTGCCGTTACCGGAATGGTGGAAAAGTTCGCCGAAATCAGACCCGAACGGGTGCAACTGGCGGGCCCGGTCGGTCAATCATTGTCTGCCGAAGTTGAAATTATTCCCAGAAAGGATTATCCTTTTACCATCGTTGATATTAAGGCAAAAAACGGCAATTTCTTCAAGTTCGCGCTCACCCGGCGCTGCACCGACGGTTTTGACCGTTGCATTGTTCGGGCGGATAATATACGGACGGAAAAAGGCCGCTATGTCGATATCCTGTATGTCAGCACAAGCAGCAAACTGAGACCCGTTATTCCGATTTACGTCATCGGTTTGATCCGGTAGTCGGGGAAATGACCATGAAGATCCGCAGAGATCCGGAAAATATTTCCGTTTCCGGGGAAAACAAAAAAGAGGAGAGTTTTTTCGATATTGCAACTCTTGTCCGGTCTCCCTGCTGCAAAATTCTGGAAAGTATCAGCGACGGCGTTTTTACCATTGATTCCCGGAAGCGGATTATTTCGTTCAACCGAGCCGCCGAGGACATTACGGGATTCAAAAAAGAAGAAGCCGTCGGCCAGTACTGCTTTGATATTTTCCGCGCCGATATTTGTGAAACGAAATGCGCGCTGGATCGAACCATCGCCGACGGGGTGCCGCAAATCAACCTTCCGGCCCGTATTATCACTAAAAGCGGAGATTCGAAACAGATCCGGCTGAGCACCGCCGTTCTGAAAAACGAGGCGGATCAAATAATCGGTGCCGTTGAAACCTTCCGGGACGTTTCCGAACTGGAATCGCTGAGACGCCGGGTCGAGCGTTGTTTCATGCCCGAAGATATTGTGGGCCGTCATCCGAAGATCAATGAGATTCTATCCTTCCTGCCGGATATTGCCGAAAGTGAAAGCATCGTTATTGTCGAAGGTCCGACCGGTTCCGGAAAGGAACTCATCGCCAGGGCCATTCATCAGCTCAGCCCGCGCAAGAACGGCCCCTTTGTCGCCCTCAACTGCGCGGCCCTGCCGGAGAGCCTCCTGGAATCAGAGCTTTTCGGCTATGTCAGGGGCGCATTCACCGGTGCGACGGCAAACAAGGCCGGGCGTTTTCAAGCGGCCGACGGCGGAACCTTGTTTCTGGACGAAATTTCAAACACATCGCTCAATTTCCAGGCGGATCTGCTGCGTGTTCTCCAGGACGGCCGGATTACGCCCCTTGGGAGCAACCGAAGCATCGGCGTGGATGTCCGCATCGTGGTCGCCAGCAATGCGGAATTGAGTCTTCTGGTGCGGTTAGGAAAATTTCGCCAGGACCTCTATTACCGTTTGAATGTGGTCAAAATCAGCCTGCCCGCTTTGCTGGAAAGAAAACAGGACATTCCGCTTCTGGCGGATCATTTTGTCCGTCGGTTCAACATGCGGAGGGAACGCAACATTCAGGGCCTCAGCGATGAGGCGCTCGCTTTTTTAATGGATTATTCTTTTCCCGGCAATGTGCGCGAGCTGGAAAACATCATCGAATTTTCCTTTATCACGTGCAGGGGCCCGATTATCGAGCTCGACCATTTCCCCAGGGAGCTTTTTCGGGGGCGAAACCCTGAACATCCTCAATTATCCGAGGCGCTACGCTCGGAAGCAGAAAAAATCAGAGCGATGCTGAAGCGATATCCGAACAGCCGGCCGGATATCGCCCGGGCCCTGGGGATCAGCCGGACCACTTTGTGGCGCAAAATGAAAAAGTTCGGCATTGCCGAAAAAGACGATGAAACGTAACCTGAAACAGTTTCACGACATGAAACATCGTTGACGGCTCACCTACGTTTGACATTTCCCGCTTATATCTTTAACCACCTGTAATACCTGTCAAATTTAATATTATTTCCCTCTCCCTCGCCGATTGGCATCCTGCTTGCTTTACCTGAATGGACAACATGACCGACCCTCGTCGACGCACGGATTTTAAGGATTATCGGCATTTCAAAGGGCTGAACAAAAGCCCCGCATGCAGAGGTTAATATCGGGATGAAAATCGCCGTTCCTTTGTTCGGAGACAGGATATCGCCTCATTTCGGGGCGTCTTCAGTAATATTGATGGTAGAAACGCGGAATGGAAGGATCTGCCGCGAAACAAAAATCAATCTCGGGCCGTCCGATCCGGAACGGATCGCTCGACATCTGGCCTTATGCGGGGTCAACCGGATTGTTTGCGGCGGAATCCAGCGGATTCATAAACAGTGGTTGACCGACAGGGGGATACGGGTCGTGGAAAATCAGAAAGGACCGGCAGAAGAATTCCTGAAAAGCATGATCGCCGCGGAAACCGCGCATGAAGGGGGTTAAGTGCCGGGCCGGTTTGGTTGGGTTTAACGGAGGACCCACAGGGAGCAATATTCGGAAATTATGTCGCTCAAAGAATTCACAGGCGTGACAAAGGCGCTCAAAAACTCGAACCGGGTCAAAATTCTGAAAATGCTGCAGCACGGTGAATTATGCGTTTGTGAAATCCAGGTCGCTCTCGGCATATCCCAGGCCGGAGTATCCAAACACCTCGCGTTTCTAACCGAGGCCGGACTGGTGGATCGTCGCAAAGATGGGCTTTGGGTATATTATCGCCCGGCCGAAACGCCCCGTTCGCCCTATGTTGCGATGCTGCTGGGAAACTTGCGGTTCTGGCTGGAAACGGACGAAGATATAGCGAAACTGATCAAAAGAATTCCGGATATTCGAGGGAAAAATCTTTGTGACGTTAATGGTATGAAACACGGTTGAAACAATAGTTTGTTTCGAAGGAAAACAACTAGAATGGTGGAGGTAAAACAAAATGGAAATGCAGGCCGCGCAAGTTCTCGCCTTATTGATTACCGGTATCGGTGTGGGGATCGCCTCGGGACTGCTGGGCGTTGGCGGGTGTTTCATCATGGTCCCGGTCCAATTCTGGGCGCTCAAGTCTATCGGGGTGGATCCCACCATCGCCATACGGATCGCTTTCGGCACGAACCTTCTGGTGGTTCTTCCCACCGCCTTCAGCGGCGCCATGGCTCATCATAAGAAAGGGGCCGTGCGATGGAAGGCCGGGCTGACCTTTGGAATCGCCGGCGCCCTGGGCGCTTTCGGAGGCGCCTTTATCGCTTCTCACCTGCCGGGTAAAGTGCTGACCACGGCTTTCGGTGTCGCCGTCATTCTCGGCGGTATTCGAATGCTTACGGCCAAACCTCCCAAGATCGATGAGGAACCCAGCGACAGCCTGACCGCCTTCATCCTCTGGGGTATTCCCCTGGGAATCTTTTCCGGGATTATCGGAATCGGCGGCGGAGTCCTGATGATTCCCATCATGGTTTTTGCGCTAAAATTCAAAATCCACCAGGCGGTGGGAACCTCCACGGCCCTGATGATTTTCACCGCCGCCGGAGGCGCGCTTTCCTATTGGATCAACGGGCTGGGAGTCGATGGGCTGCCGCCTTACTCTACGGGGTATTTAAACTGGTACCAGTGGATTATCCTTGCCGGTGTCAGCATCCCCTGGGCCGTAGTCGGAGCCAATACCGCCCACCTACTGCCGGCCAAGCAGCTAAAATACCTGTTTATTACCGTCATGTTTTACATGGGGCTGAAGATGTGCGGGGTTTTCGCCTGGTTGCATTTGCCGATTTAGGGCCGTAACAGCCGCATTTTAAGGAGAACTTAATTTCGATTTCGACCAAAATACCGGAGGTGAAAAAATGTTTGAAAAAATATTGTACCCGACGGATTTTTCCGACGCTTCCAAAAAGGCAATTGCTTACTTGAAGAACATGAAAACCGCGGGCACCAGGCAGGTCATTATTCTGAATGTAATCGACGAAAAAAAGGTGGAATATAGCTCTCAAGGAATCACATGGGCCGGGCTTAGCGTGGCGGATTTTTTGAGGCAGACGTATCAAAGACTGATCGAGGAAGCCCACGAAGAATTAAAGTCCGTTGAATCCGAACTTAAAGAAGCGGGTTTCGATATCAAAGTAATGGCCGAAAAGGGGAACCCGTATTCAAAGATATTGGAGGTGGCTGAAGAAGAAGACGTCTCCGCGATTATTCTCGGATCGCACGGAAAAAGCAACCTGAAAAGCATGCCCCTGGGATCGGTATCGGAATATGTTATCCACCACTCTACAAAACCGGTAATTGTAATTAGAAGGGATTAGTCCGGATATATTATGTGCAGTCATTTTAAGATCGGCGCGAAACGGCAATTTTCGCATACGGTTTCCCTCAAAAGAAATATTATATATAATATCATATGGATAGGCAGTGTGGAGTCCATTTGATCAAAACGTAAGGGGGATGCATGGAGTGAAGAAAGCAGGATCGGCTATTCGTGCGGTCCGCCGTCTTCAACGGTTCGAAAACCGGGCGCCGTCAAAAGAAGCGCCAGACTGAACAGAGGCAACAGAACCATCCAGCCCAGCAGCCGTTCCAAACTCATGAGTTCGGCTATTTTTGCGAACAGGATGACCAGCACGCCGCCGCAGCCCCACACGAAGCCGCCCAGAAAGGAAGATACCGTTCCCACATACCGGGGAACTCTTTCCTGCGCCATGCCGATCAGGATCGAAAAAGGGGACATCAGGAACAGTCCCAGGAAAGAAAAAACGACCATCTGAAGGATGCTTGCGGGATGGACCCGGCTGAACAGCAGAAGAAAAAAGACGGACAAAATGGCGGACAGGACCATCACGCGGAATCGTCCCATCCGGTTTGCAAAAACAGAGCCTGCCAGCGGTCCCAGGGCACACCCCAGAGAAAATGCGGACAGAAAGAAACCGGTTATACCCACGGATGCGCCCTTTTGCCGCAAAAAAATCGGCACGAAGCTGTACAGGTTCATGGCCGTGATGCTGACGGCGAGAACAAACAGAAAAAACGGGAAGACCGGAAAAATGATTTTCGCAATCGGATAATCGAAGCCTCCCTGCTTCCGATACCGGTCTTTTTCGATCCCGGGAATGTTTTTGAAAAGCAGGAATGCGGTCAGGATTCCGGGTATGGAAATCAGATACAGTTTATCCATGCCGAAATGAGAAACGAACCAGGTAACGAGAGACGGTCCGACCACAAAACCCAATGAGGCGGCAAGAAGGAGAAAAGAAATAACCAGCGGACGGTCCGCCGGACCGGCGGTTTTTACGGCGGCAAAGGAAGCCGGGTGAAAAGCGCAGATTCCGGTTCCGGCAAGAAGCAGAAAAACAATCAGGAATCCGTAATCCGGGGCAAACCCCAGGGCACCCATGAACAGGCCGATCCATAGGGGCGATAGCCAAAGGAAATGATAAAACCCGATTCGGTCTTCCACCCAGCCCAAAAGAGGCTGCGGAATGGAATTGAAAAGAGAAAAAAAGGAAACCAGGGCCCCCGTCTGAGTAAGGGTAAGGTTCATGTTCAGCATGAAAACGGGAAGAAGAGGCGCCAGGATGCTTGTGTAGGCGGCAATCAGAAATTTGGCCAGATAAACTGATACGTTCCTCATTGGGGATTCCGTTATTGAAGAACCCCGTAGCGAGCTGCGGGGAATCTTCGACCGTAAGGACTTTTTATCTAATTTTTGATTTGCTCGCCAACCCCGCGGCGAGCCGAGGGGAATGCGGTCGCTGTTGCGCTTCAATCATGATCGGCTGCGGGTCCTCCGGCTTGCTTGCGCTCAAGGTGACGGATCGCCTTATACTTCACCCCAGCGTCGAAAAAGATGGTGTTCGATCCCGAGAGAATCAAAGATCTTTCCGATGGTCTGATGGATGATATCATCGATGGTCCGGGGCTGATGGTAAAAAGATGGGCAAGGGGGAAGGATCAGGGCGCCGCACATGGCCGCCATTTCCATTATCCGGATATGTCCGAGATGAAGCGGAGTTTCTCTTACAACGAGAACCAGCTTGCGTTTTTCCTTCAACGTGACATCGGCGGCCCGGATCAAAAGGTTTTCATTATACGAATGAGCAATTCCGGAGAGGGTTCTTATCGAACATGGAACGACGACCATTCCGTCCGTCAGAAAGGAACCGCTTGCCGGGGCGGCGGCCATGTCTTGATTGTCGTAACAGCGGGTCGCCAGAGCGGCAATTTCCGAAGGCCGGAAAGTCGTCTCGATTTCGATATTCTTTTTTCCCGACTCGGAGATGATCAGATGGGTTTCGACGTCCATCTCCCGGAGCTGTTCCAGCATTTTGATTCCATAAATAACGCCGCTGGCCCCGGTTATTCCGACTACAATTCGTTTGGTCATCCTATCCGTTCGTCCTTTCCGATTCGATGATTCCCGAGGCTTTCTCCAAATGCCGCGCGATGTTTTTTACAAGCAGATCGATATTTCGAGCGATTCTTTGGATTCCCTCGTCATCCAGATTTTCCCAGTGAATTCCGGCGGTGACGACTACCCGCTGATTCAGAGCTGCCGAGAGGAATTCCGACACCTTCTTGACTACCTCGTCTTCCTTATGACCCACCACGCAGATGACGGAGGCCGTTGCGCTGGTTACGTCCGGGTCTTTCAGGCTCGGCCGGGGTTGGGCAAGAGCAACCGCCCCGATGTGCGGCCGTTCGCCCCCCCATATGGCTACCAGCAGATCCTTTCCAATCCACTTGACCGAGGCCTCCAGGTCATACCGGCCCTCTTCTGTCCGGAAGCTGAAGCCGCTGCGATTTTTCCTTGCCCGCATGTTTCAACCCCTTGAATTCGTGCCATGGATGTCTTCCCGGGAACCGGGTCGATTGGGTCCCCATTCTCGCCGTGTTATTGATTTTTGAGAATCGATCGTTCAACCGCCCGATAACACGGATGATTCATAAAAAATGTTTCGATTGACCCAAGTTTTGTGCCTCGAATGAATCCGGAGTGCCGATTGAATCGACAAAAGTCACGATTGTGCAACTTTTTATTTGACGTCATACAATGGCACCAATGTTCGATGCAACAGTTTTTCTATTTACAAGTTGCGTGGTTTTTATTAACCTCCCGGATGAAACCCACGTTCCATGGGATGTTATTTCCCCGAAGGACATCTTCCCCCAAAAAAACCCATCGAATAAACGAGAAAGGATTCGAACGATGAAACGAACAACCCACCGGTTACTGTTGTTTGCCTTTACGATTCTTATCTTTGTTCCCTTCAGCGTGTCCGCTCAGCCTTCCGCATGGCCGCAAACCGGAGATCGCCTGGTCGATCTGAAAGCATGCATCGACTATCTGGAGAAGACCGGAAATCTTGTTCGCGTGAAATCCGAAGTCGATCCGGTGCATGAACTTGCCGGTATCGCCAAGAAACATGAAGGAAAGAAATGCATTCTTTTTGAAAAGGTGAAAGGGAGTTCCTTTCCGGTATTCATGGGCCTCTTGTGGAACCGGGATACGGTAGGAGCCCTTTTCAATGTTCCCAGGGAGCAGGTTCCTTTTATTATTGGCGCCGCCATCGGTTCCTGGAGGAAAGACAAGTCCGCGTTTCCGCCGGAAATTCTTGAAAAGGGACCGGCCAACGAGGTTGTCGTGACCCGCAATGTCAATCTTTACGATCTGCCGGCTCCTGTTCATGCCCTCAAGGACGGAGGGCCTTATTTCGATTCTTCCGTGGTGGTAGTGAACGATCCGGAGACGGGAATGCCCAACATTTCCATCCATCGGATCATGATCACCGGAAAGGACCGCCTGTCTTTTCTGATCGATCCAGGCAGGCATCTGGGGGCCTATCTCGATGTGATGGAAAAGAAAGGCAAGCCTCTTCCGGTGACGATTAATAATGGGGTCGGACTTGCCCCGTGGCTGGTTTCGTCCGTCCCGGGCACGGGTCCCGGGAAGGCAAACATCGCCAGCCATATCGTCGGAAAACCCATCCGTTTTATCAAGGCGCAGACGGTCGACGTTCCCGCTTTCGCCGATGCACAGTTCGTGATCGAAGCGGAGATTCTTCCCCATGTGAGGGAGACGGAAGGCCCCTTTGCGGAGGTAACGGGATATTACGGCCAGCAGGACAAGCGGTGGGTCATGCGGGTCAAGGCGATTACCCATCGGAAGAATCCTGTTTTCCATTCGCTCCTTTCCGGGCAGGAAGTGTGGAATGCGGTCGGTTTCACCGCGGAGGCGAAGATATTTGTCACGGTTCAGCAGAAGGTTCCGGATCTCAAGGCCGTTTACCTTCCGCCGGGTGGATGCGGGTTCTATGGCGCCGTTCTCCAGTTGATCAAGAGCAGAGAAGGTGTTCAGAACGATGCCATTCAGGAAGCGTTCAAGGCCTTTCCCTCTCTCCAGTGGGTGGTCGCCGTGGATGAAGACGTAAACATCTATGACCCGGTTGATGTCGAATGGGCGATCACCACGCGGTTCAATGCCAAAAAGGGATTTCTGATTCTGAAGGATCAGCCGGGGCATATACTCAATCCCATGGTGGAAGGGGGCCTGGTAACCAAGGTCGGAGTGGACGCGACCGCCCCCTTTCCGCGAACTCCGGCTTTTGAGCGTGTCAAATTCAAGGACGTGAATCTGGAAGATTATGTAATCGAGTGATTGGGAACGTATCATTCGACGTGAGTTTCCTGATATTTGGAACAAAAAAAGCCGCCCTCGGAATGATTTCCCGAGGACGGCTTTTTTTATCTTGCGCGAGTCCAGTGGTTCTGCGCGAAGGAATGGACTTAGAACAGGTAATGAAATCTCAGCCAGGCGCTGTGCGCGGTGGTTTCGTCACCGTATTCGCCGTTGTAAGCCAGTTCCATGGAGAGGTTGCTTTTCATGCTGAACAGCAGAGAAGCGGAGGCGGTTCCGGTCAGATCGTCCTGATCGGACTTTACCGTGATCGGAGCGCTGCCGGCCACCGACTGGTGAGCGTCGATCTCGTCGCCGGTAAGCAGGTAGCGGACGCCCGCCGCAACCGACGGAGTCATCAGGACGCCGCCGGTCCGGATTCGGGTCAGCCAGCGCAGCGAAGCCACTGCGGTGAGCTGATGTTCATCCAGTGAAGAGCAATTCGCGTCCCAGTTCGCGTCGTCGGCGTCGGTCGTGAAGCTGTCGCGACGCAGCCAGAGGTGATTCAGGCCGGCTTCCGGCAGCAACCGGTGGCTGCCCAGTTTGAACAGGTAGCCTCCCATCAGGTTCGAGCTGGTTCCTGAGCTTTCATAGTCGGCGCTTTCGTGCATTTGAAGGCCGACACCGGTCAATCCTTCATAATCGTGCCAGCCGTAGAAGCCGGTCACCTGGCCTCGCCAGGTCCAATTGTACAAGCTCCCCATGGCATGCACGCCCGCGGTCAGGACGTCCTGGTCCTCCTTGTTGCCGGAGAAACCGTTGCCGGTGAAATCCAGTTCGTTATGGCCGATGCCGAGATGAAAACCATAGAGATGGTTGTCGTTCCGTCGTTCATAACCGGTTACGAAACCGATTGCGTCGGATTCATAGCCCGCGGGCGATGTATCCTTGTCAATGTCGGCGTAATATGGGGTCAGGAAAAATCCATTCGAAAAAGCGTTTGGTGCCGTGTTCCATGAGCCGTCCGTGGCTACATTCCCGGCCTCGGCGTAGAGTCGGGATTTCGTCGGATTTCCGGCGGCCAGGTCTGGATGGAAAAAGTAAGTGGACAGCCGGTCGTCCACCATGCCGCCGGTCATGGTGACGGACCGGCGGAGCAGATCGAATCCTTCCAGAAACGGAGAAGCAATCGGCCGGTAGGCGATCGATACCGTGTCGTCCGCGCCGGTGGCGGTGGACTGGTCATGGTAGGTCACGGCCACGTTGGGGTTGAGGGCCGATACCGTATCGAAGTTTCCGGTAATCGTTCCGTTGTTGTCGAAAATCTGGTACTCGGTATTCCAGCGGAAGCTTTCTCCCACGGAGGAAAGGGTCAGGTCGGAGTCGTTGAGATCGAGGCCGGCTCCGGCCGCGACATAGATGGAGCCGGTTCCGGGATCGCCGTCGAGATTGAGGTTGTACCGATCTTTCAGGGTAGTGGTGCCGGAAGCCACGCGGACCTCGTAGGCGCTATCGGCGAAAGTCCGGATGACGCCGGTACTGGTGAGCGTGCTGTCGCCTCCGAGATAGATGCCGTAGGCGGAGGAGGAGGCGGTTGCGGCGGTTCCGCCGATGGCGGTGACGGTGATGTTGCCGCTGTTGGTGACGGTGCCGCCGGAGTCCAGATAAATACCATAGGCGGAGGCGGAGGCAGTGGTTGCGGCGGTTCCGCCGATGGCGGTGGCGGTGATGTCGCCGGTGTTGTTAACGGTGCCGAAGGAGTCCATATAAATACCGGAGGCAGAGGCGGTAGCGGCGGTAGCGGCGGTCCCGCCGATGGCGGTGGCGGTGATGTCGCCGCTGTTGATGACCGGATCGCCGGAATCGGAATAAATACCTAACGCATTGGCAGGGGCTATGGTGGTGCCGGTTCCCCCGTGGGCGGTCACCGTGATATCTCCGAGGTTCTCGATGCCCGGCCCGGCGGCTGAGGTATAAATTCCATAGGCCTGAAAAGAAACATTCGCATAGCTTCCCGAATCGTCTCCCGCGGCCGTGAGCGAATAATTGTCCGAATTGACGAATGGAGACGATGCCGAGGAGGCGTCAATCCCGTAAACGCTTTCTCCGTCATGCAATCCCGTGTAACTGAGAGTGTAATCGGCCGCAGGCGCCAAAGGCACGGCGCAGGGCAGCAGGCAGACCGCCAGTCCGATCCAGAAACGGCCGAGCAGCGGCCTTTTCCTCATCCAATTCGCTGACATTTTCATGGGCAATCCTGTCCTTTCCCTGAAAAGCATATTTTCAGAAAAACATTGAAGAACCGGGAAATCCTTGCAAATCCGATCATCTCCAAAAAGCAGAGACGGCCAGGCCGCTTCTCAACGATTGGGCCGGATTTCCGAATGACTTTTCTACAGAATCTGATTTTGCGTAAATTCAGGAAGTTGTCAAGGATTTAATTGCCGATCGGTTACAAAATCCAAGTAAAGGGAATTTGTCCGGAGAGGAGTCGGGCGGACCAAGAGAGATCCGCCGGGCAGAGGGAACGAAATCGGGGTTGTTCACTTTGACCGAAAACCGGATCCTCGTGGTGCCCGGAATGTAGGGTTCCGGGTTCTTCGACCGGTTGGTATTTTGCGTGCCCGCGACTTACACGGCTTTTCCTGCGAGCGGGGTCGCAGCGATCCGAGAAAGATTGCGGATCCCCGCATCTTTGCGCCGGCGCTTTACAGATCAGGGGGCGGACTTTCCCTCGGGTAGGTGACGACAAAGGCGATGGAGATCTCCTTCGTCTCACCGGGCTTCAGTTCGGTCCGCCAGAGATGAACCCCCTGCTTTTCCCGGTAATTCTTTTCAGCCGGTTCCGGGAACAATTTCACATCCTTCACCTCCATCCGGTCCGTTCTGGAGAAGGGCACGGCATCCAGGACCTGAAGGGTCACCGGTTGCTTTTTCCGGTTCTCCATCCGGATCCGATAGGCGATCTCCCGGACCACCGTTTCCCGCTCCACCCGGCCGAAATAAGTCTCTCTGATCTTGTCCGTGATTTTCGTCCGGGTGACCTTTACCTCCCGGTCCGCGCCGAGATTAAAGTCAAAGGCTTCCCCGGGTTTCTTCTCGCTCAGGAACGTTTTTCCGACATACCGGCCGCCGAAATAGACATTCAGTGGACCGGCGAGAATTTCTCCGTCTCCCTTCGCCCGGCAGACGAGAAACGTCAGAGGGCTTACCCTGGGCACGGCAAGGTCAAAAAAGGTTCCTTCGATTTTTCGGGTAAACAGGGGCAGGACGGTTTCCTTGTCCCGGGACTCGATATCCACCGGCCGGGGGAAACGGTATTCAAAGGAAAGGGGAAGTTCTTTTTTCTCCGTTTCCGCGAAAGCGGCCTCCTGGCCGGTTCCGGCCATTTCTTCTTTCAAAACCGCCATGGGTTGAGCCATCCGGGCCCGGTCGGCGGCAAGGGACTTTTTGGCCCCGAAATTTTCCAGGGGCCTGGGGATATCGAGAATCCAGGAATTGAGCTCCGGAATTCTCGCCCCCTTCAGGGGAATCAAGTTGGAAACGGAGAGATCGAGTGCCGTCCAGTTTTCACCCGTCTTCTGAAGGATCGAGGAAAACATGGTCAGATCCACCCGGTCGAATGAAAGAGGAACGGAAACCCGATACAGGGGACTCCAGAAAGCGTGTCGGACGAGGTAACCGGCCTCGACCCGGACATTCTGACTTTTACTTCCCTGATAGAGGACCTCGATCACCTTTTCCACCTTTCGGGCCGGCCGGCGAACCATATTGAGTTCTTCCTCTATCACTTTGATCTTCTTTGAGATTTCTTCCAGTTCCCGGTCGATGGATGCTTTCCTTCCGGCCAGTTCATCGAAACGGTCTCCCAGGAAAGCCAGGACGCCCTGAAGGTCTTCCGTCCTGGGAAAATTCGTTTTTATGTCCTGGGGGATCTGGGTCTCGGAAAACTTTGTAACGGAATTGAGAAAGGTTTCTTTTTTTCCAAGAATTTCTCTTTCATCGAGAATCGAACGTTCTTTCCACCGCAGGTCCCTGAGACGGTTCTCCAGAGCTCTGACATTTTCCTGAACCGGTTCCTCGACGGGGATCTCCCGATACTGGACCCCGAGGATCTGTCCTTCCCCGAAGACCTTTGCCGAAACGGAATCGGGATCCACCTGGAAAGCGTCGACGGAAAGACGGATTTCGTTGAAACCCTCCACGGCGGAAATCTCCGCCGACCGAATCACATATGCCTGGTCGCTGAAAAGGGTCGCTTCCCGGATCCGGGAGGGAACGATTTCCGCCTCCGACGGGACTGGGATTAAAAACATCATGAAGGTGACGATCCAGAAAAATAACCACTTTTTCATAAAATTCTCCAATTGATTGAAATCGTTTGCGCCTGTCCCCTGAAATGGACGGGCATGCCATCATTCCGACGGCCGCTGCCGAATTGGAAACCAGCCACCGTTTTCCGAGCGGATTTGCATGCTTTATTTCCTAATATTTCGGCTCTTTTTGGCGCCCGCTTGAGCACAGTGGAGCTTACGTGGATAAACCGATAGACCCCCGCGAAATGCCATATTGGATTTTTTTGGTTTTCAGCCGGCGGTTTGACATGAATTTCAGGGAAAACGCCTCCTTTCACGGGAATGAAGACGCCCGGAATGTGTCAAATCGCTGTTTGTGCAATTTCTCAGGGTTTCATGAGCTTCGCGGCGATGGATGCCGCGTATTTTCCCTGGTATCCGGCACCGGCCAGATCGATTTCCGTCGGCGTCAATTCACCTTTTCCCCCGGCGATGGTGGAAGCACCGTAGGGAGAACAGCCGGAAACTTTGTCCGTTCGATTCTGGTCCGTGAAGGTATATGGAAGCCCCGCGATGACCATCCCGTGATGAAGGAGAGTGATGTGGAAGCTGAGAATGGTCGATTCCTGCCCCCCGTGAGGGGTCGCCGTACTCGTGAACACGCTTCCTACTTTGCCCACCAGTGCGCCTTAGGCCCAGAGGGCGCCGGTAGCGTCGAGGAATTGCCGCATCTGTCCGCACATGTTTCCAAAACGGGTGGGGGTTCCGAAAAAAACGACGTCCGCGGCTTCCAGATCCTCGACGGAAGCTACGGGAATGTGGGAGAATGCTTTCTTCGTCTCGACGGCTCCCATTTTTTTCAGGATGTCCTCCGAAAGGGTTTCCGGAACTTGTTTCAGAAAGACCTTCGCCCCTTCCACTTCCCGGGCGCCTTCCGCAACTGCTTCGGCCATACGGAAAATATGGCCGTACATTGAGTAAAAGACAATCAGAACGTTCATGGTTTACCCCCTTTCTTGTGATTATTTGACGATCCGGATCATTTGCCGGAAACGTTCCCCTTCGGCTGCGCCCATGATTTCGAAGAGGGCCATTTCCACGCTGGTCCGCAGAGCCCCGGCCCCGATCAGCTTTTCAATCCCGATCCGGCGGTTTTCCGGTGTTCGCGATGAGATACCGTCTTCCACCACCTGAACCTCATATTCAAGGCGCAGAAGATCCATGGCGGTCTGGTAAACACAAACATGGGACTCGATGCCCGTGATCAGCACCTGTTTCCGTTTCATGGATCCGAGGCGTTTCATGAATTCTTTGTTGCGGCAGCAGCTGAAGGATGATTTGGCAACGGGATCGAATGATTCGAAAAGACCGGCGATTTCCGGGATGGTCGACCCCAGTTTTTCAGGCATCTGTTCCGTCACGAGAACAGGAATATGGAGAAGTGCCGCGACCCGGATCATCCGGGTCAGGTTCTGAAGGAGGTTTTGCCGGTTATCCATGGAGAGGAACAGGTTTCCCTGGATATCGATCACAAGAAGAAACGTGTTGTTCAATTCCAGCATGGCACGTCCTTATTTTGAAAATAACGTTCCGGTGGTCGAAAAAACGCTTTTGAAGGGCTGGTCCGCAAGTAGAGGCTTCGGTTTCACTCACCCCCGCGGGCAGCGCGACCATCAAAACAACATGAAGGTTTCCGGAAGGATCCGCTGTCTCTCCGTTTCCCCTTGTTGCCGGGTGTTTCCGATGGGACATGGAGGCTTTTCGCATCATGAAGGACACCGGTGTCGGCTGTTTGGATGCAATTCGGTTGCATGTCGGAGCGAAGCCGCACCTTATTTATTATCAATCGCAAATTATTTGCCCGGAGTCAAATTGGTTTTTTTCATATGGGTTTTCTTTTCAAACCGGTTGGATATCCATTATGGGTCGGACGATCGATCATCCTGCCGGCGTCAAATTCATTCAGGCGCTTTGCCGAAGACCGGTCTGGGGTCGGAGTGGATGGGAAACGGAAAGCTTGTTTTCTCATGACCCGCTCCCGCAGGTTTGTACTTCCCGTCGCTGTTGCCGTGCGGCTTGAAGGGGGCGTCGCGCCGTGATACCGGTTGCGGTATTTCTTCATGGGAGGGATTACGATAAAAATTTACAACTCCGAAACGCTTTCATTAAAAACGGCGACCTCATGAAATCGAAGTATCCGAGGCATATTCGGAACCGCATGATTCTCGTTCCGAAATGAGAAAAGAAATCTACTTGACAAATTCGTACAAATGTTTCAAACAGTTGATGCAAACAAACGTTTGTTTCCCTTTTTCAAGAGGTCTCCATGGAAGACATCCAAAAAAAGAATGAAGACACAAAAAAAAGGCTGATCGAGGCGGCGGGAGAATTGTTCGCCCGGCGCGGGTTTCGTTCGGCAACGGTCAGAGAGATTTGCAGCCTCGCCGGCGCTCACGTCGGTGCCGTGAATTATCACTTCCGGGATAAAGAGGGGCTCTATGCAGCTGTTCTCGAGCATTCCCACCAGCTGGCGATGCGCCGATACCCGCCCGACCTGGGACTTGGAAATGGAGCGACACCGGAGGAGAAACTTCGAGCATATATCCATTCGTTTCTTTTGCGAATACTGGCCGAAGGATTTCCCGCCTGGCATGGAAAACTCATGGCACGGGAAATCTCGGATCCGACCGGCGCTCTCGGCCAGCTGGTGGAAAGTTCCATCCGGCCCCTTCATCTGTATCTGGCGGGCATCATCCGGGAACTGTTTCAGGAAGCGGATTCATCGAATGAAGAGGAAAGCGATGTCACCTTTCTCTGCGCGATGAGCATCGTTGGGCAGTGCCTGCACTATTTCAAGGGAAGACAAGTAATTGCGGCACTTAGCCCGAATGGTTTCGATCCCTTCCGAATCGAACGGCTCACCGATCACATTACCCGGTTTTCCCTCGGCGGTATCCGTGCGCTCCGATCCGCGGGAATCGGAGGAAGCGCAGTGAATCGAAGGTGCTTTCCGGAACGGGAAGGACCGCCTGGAGGCTCCAAGAAGTAAAATGGAAACGGTCATCTTCAGAAAAAAGACAATAAAGAAAGAGGTTCGCCCATGGAATCCAGAATCGCACAGTCCATCGCACTCAAGTATCATCCCGTTGTCGTCCTTCTTGCGGACGAAAAGCCGCAAAATGCCCTGCAATTCAAAAAAGGCAAGTGGGGCTGCGTGATGTTCATGTTTGCCAATGCCGCCAAGGGAAAAACCGTTGCCTTTGACCGCGAAACATACGGTTGCTGGGGAGGCGGTGTCGGGCTTGGTTTTGGTAACGCCTATCTGAATTTTCCAGGCGGAGTGGAGTGTTTTTCCTACTTTCTTTCTTCCGGAAACATCCAATGGGAAAAGGGGAAGGCGGTTGCCGGAGCCCTGGAGGGAAGCGCGGGAAAGGCGTTTGCGGAAGATTTCCTTCATGGAGAAGCCTATGTAGAGACGCCTCAACTGGTGGAACAATTCATCAAGGATCTTCCCATCACGGAAATCAAATCCAGATATGTGCTTTTCAAGCCTCTTTCGGAAATCGATCCGGCAAACGAACAGCCCGAAACAACTGTTTTTGTTGTTGATCCGGACCAACTGTCCGCACTGGTGATTCTTGCCAATTATGGGAGAGAAGGGATGGAAAACGTGATTATCCCATGGGCCGCGGGGTGCTAGACCATCGGCATCATTCCCTTTCGGGAGGCGAAGGCCCAAAGGCCCCGGGCTGTTGTGGGGCTGACGGACATATCGGCCAGAAAATATGTTCGGAATATTCTGGGCGCGGAATTTCTTTCTTTCGCCATGCCATGGAAAATGTTTCTGGAGATGGAGGGTAAAGTGGAGGGGAGTTTTTTGGAAAGACATACCTGGCAGTCTCTTCTGGAATCCCGTTCGTGAATATCTTTTGAAAACCGGTTTCGAGGAATTTTTCCGTGAGACTGAAAAACCGGACGCGATTTCGAGGAAAGTATTTGTAATAATTCTGATCCCGAGGAAGCCTTGTTAACGATGATATTCCGGCATGAGACGACCTTGCGCGGGCCAACCGGGGAATTCAATGAAAAAACGAAGCTCACCGGAAACTCTGCCGGTTGATCGCACGACCGCTTTTCAATCCCGGATGAGGAAAAGCCGATATGCACTGTATAAGAGATTTTTCAGTCGGAAAACCGTTCGCCGGCTATGCGGGACGATAAGATTTTTAACCAGCGGCAACTATGCAATCCGGTTTTCGTCCGCATGACTTCTCAAGGAATCCCATGGCTGCGGGGCTGACTGGATTCGCTGATCATCACTGTTTTGGAGGTTTTTGATGCAACGGAACAAGAGCAATAATCAACCGATTCAATGGACGATGGCTTTGGTGGTGCTGGCAAGCCTTCTTTTGACGGGAGGCTGCAACCGAGGGCACGAACCGTCGGCCGCACCGGCCCCTGTCCCGGAAGTGGTCACGTTGACCATCGAACCGCGGCCGGTTGAGCTGACCACTGAGTTGCCGGGTCGCACGTCTGCATATCTTGTCGCGGAAATCCGGCCCCAGGTCAACGGTATCATTCAGAAGCGGCATTTCCAGGAGGGATCCGACGTCAAGGCCGGCCAATTGCTTTACCAGATCGATCCCGCTCCGTTTCAGGCGGCGTTTGATTCGGCACAGGCCACCCTGGCCAAGGTGCAAGCCAATCTGCCTTCCATCCGGTCCAGGGCCGAGCGATACAAGGATCTGTCGGCGGACAACGCCGTCAGTCGGCAGGACTACGACGATGCCGCGGCATCTATGGAACAGGCCATGGCCGAAATTGAATGCTGGAAGGCGCAGGTTGAAACGGCCCGCATTAATTTGGACTACACCCGTGTCACAGCGCCTATTTCCGGACGAATCGGGAAATCCAGCGTCACCGACGGCGCGCTGGTGACGGCATATCAGCCGATGGCCCTTGCAACCATTCAACAGATGGACCCCATTTACGTGGATGTAACCCAATCTTCCACCGAGTTGCTGCGTTTGAAACGCAACCTCGAAACCGGTCGTCTCAGCAACGATCAGGAAAACGGAAGAGCGGTCCGTATCCTACTGGAGGACGGAACACCCTATCCCATGGAAGGAAAGCTGCAATTTAGAGACGTTACGGTGGACCCCGCCACCGGATCGTTCTCTCTGCGTATCGTTGTTCCGAATCCTAAGTATCTGCTTCTTCCGGGGATGTTCGTTCGGGCGGTCGTGAAAGAAGGGAACGCCGAACAGGCCATTCTTGTCCCCCAGGAAGGAGTGACTCGCAATCCAAAGGGAGAGCCCATCGCGTTCATCGTGGATGACACGGACACGGTCCGGCAGCGAATGCTGACGCTGGATCGCGCCATCGGAAACCAATGGCTCGTTTCATCGGGCCTGTCGGCCGGAGACCGTCTGATTGTTGAAGGCATGCTGAACATTCGACCCGATACCGCCGTAAAGGTCGTTTCCTTCGATAACCACAAGACCGGTCCGGAAGATGAAAATACAGCCTCCCGTGCGCGCAATCGAACGGACGGAGGCGTGTGATGCTGTCGAAATTTTTTCTGGATCGTCCGGTTTTCGCGTGGGTCATCGCAATCATCATGATGCTGGCCGGCGGTCTGGCCATTTATAATATGCCCATTTCCCAGTATCCGCCGATCGCTCCTCCATCGATCGCCATTGATGCGTTTTACCCCGGGGCCTCCGCCGAAACCGTCGAAAACAGCGTCGTTCAAATTATTGAACAGAAAATGACCGGCTTCGACAAGTTGTTATACATGACCGCAACCAGCGATTCGCGAGGCTCCGGAAGGATCGAACTGACCTTTGCTCCGGGCACGGATCCGGACCTTGCATGGTCCCAGGTCCAGAACAAACTCCAGCTCGCCATGTCGAGCCTGCCGGATGTGTTGCAGCGCCAGGGCGTCAAGGTCAGCAAATCCACCCGTAACTATTTGATCATCGTCGGCCTGATCTCGGAAGACGGGAGCATGGATGGAAATGACCTGCGGGACTATACGCAATCCAACATCGAGAAAGTGCTGGCACGGGTACCGGGGGTCGGTGAAGTGGAAAGCTTCGGCACCCAGTATGCCATGAGGATCTGGCTTAACCCGAATAAACTGACCAATTATAAGCTGACGGTCGAAGACGTTATCGCGGGATTGCAGGCTTACAACGTGGAGATTTCCGCCGGCCAGTTGGGTGGAATGCCGGCGGTGGAAGGCCAACGGCTGAATGCCTCGATCATCGTTCAGAATCTGCTGAAAACTCCGGAAGAGTTCGCGGCGATCCCGCTGCGAATCAATCCGGATGGGTCCATCGTGTATCTGAGAGATGTGGCGCGCACGGAGCTGGGAACCGAAAGCTACGAAGTGGTAGGAGAGTTCAACGGCCTGCCCAGCGCTGCTTTGGCCGTTCGCCAGGCTGCCGGAGCCAATGCGCTGGATACCGCCGACGCGGTTCGGGCGAAGATGGAGGAACTTTCTCAGTATTTTCCTCCCGGCATGAAGGTAATCTATCCCTATGACACCACGCCCTTCGTGAAGGTGGCCATCAAAGAAGTGATCAAGGTTCTGTTCGAGGCGATTCTGCTGGTTTTTCTGGTGATGTTTCTATTTCTCGGTAACTTTCGGGCCACCCTGATTCCCACGCTTGCGGTTCCGGTGGTAATCCTGGGAACCTTTGCCGTGCTGGGATTTTTCGGTTTCTCCATCAACATGCTGACCATGTTCGCAATGGTGCTTGCCATCGGTCTTTTGGTGGACGACGCCATCGTGGTGGTGGAAAATGTGGAGCGGGTGATGCATGACGAGGGGCTTTCGCCCAGAGAAGCCACCCGGAAGTCCATGGAAGAAATTACCAGCGCGCTTATCGGTATCGGGCTGGTGCTGGCTGCCGTGTTCGGTCCCATGGCTTTCTTCGGTGGGTCCACCGGCGTTATCTATCGCCAGTTTTCCGTAACCGTTATCGCGGCCATGCTGCTATCGGTGGCGGTGGCTCTGATTCTGACGCCGGTGCTCTGTGCATCGCTGCTCAAACCGGTTGCCGCAGGGCATGAATCCTCAAGAACCGGATATTTTTTCTTTCGATCTTTTTTCCGCTGGTTCAACCGGGGGTTCAATTGGGGCAGGGACCGCTATCAGGGTATCGTCGCCCGAATACTCGGACGCAAGATACGTTTCCTGGTTATTTACGTTCTGATCGTGGCGGCCCTGTGGGTTTTGTTCCAGCGAATGCCCACCGCCTACCTCCCCGATGAGGACCAGGGCATCATGTTTATTCAGGCGCAGTTGCAGGCGGGTTCGACGCTGGAGCAGACGGAACGGGTTCTGGAGGAGGCGCGCGCCTATTTCCTGGAAAACGAAAAAGAAGCGGTGGAATCCGTGATGACAATTGCCGGTGTAAGCCTCGCCGGCGGCGGGCAGAACATGGGACTGGGTTTTGTCCGAATGAGGGATTGGGATCTGCGCGAGCGGTCGGATCTGAAAGTGAAGGCAGTGGCGAATCGTGCCATGGCGCGGTTTTCGAAAATGCGCAATGCCAGAGTCTTTGCTTTTGCGCCGCCGGCGGTTACCGAATTGGGCCATTCCGTTGGATTTGACTTTCAATTACAGGACCGAGGCGGATTGGGTCATGCGGCCCTGATGAATGCCCGAAACCAGTTGCTCACCCGGGCCGCTGAGGACCACCGCCTGACCCGCGTACGTCCCAACGGAATGAATGATGTACCCCAGTACCGCATCGACGTGGATTGGGAAAGAGCCGGAGCCCTCGGGGTCCCCATCAACTCCATTCATACCGCCATCTCGGCGGCTTTCGGAGGAGCCTATGTCAATGACTTCATTCAAGGGGGACGGGTCAAGCGTGTCTATGTTCAGGCCGATGCGCCCCATCGCATGCTACCGGGCGATCTGGAACGACTTTACGTCCGCAATCAAGAAGGAACCATGACTCCGTTCACATCCTTTGCCTCCGGTTACTGGACCTACGGGGCGCCTCGATTGGAGCGCTTTAACGCGTTTCCATCCATGAATATCCTTGGAGAGGCCTCAGCCGGAAGAAGCACGGGGGAGGCGATGCAGGCCATGGAGGAAATCGTCGCCGAGTTGCCCAACGGGGTTGGATTCGATTGGAGCGGCATCTCCTTCCAGGAACGAATGGCGAGATCTCAGACCGGCTTGCTTTATGCCTTTTCCATGATTGTGATTTTTTTGTGCCTTGCGGCCCTGTATGAAAGCTGGACCGTTCCGATTTCCATTATGCTGGCTCTTCCGCTTGGAGTTATCGGGGGGGTGATCGGCTCGACGCTACGCGGATTTCCAAACGATGTCTATTTTCAAATCGGATTGCTTACGGTTCTGGGTCTCACCACCAAGAATGCGATTCTGATTGTCCAGTTCGCCATGATTCGAATCCGGGAAGGAATGGGGTTGATTGAAGCGACGCTGGAAGCCGCCAAATTAAGGCTGCGCCCCATTGTTATGACCTCGCTGGCTTTCGGTTTCGGCGTTCTGCCTCTGGCGATTGCCACGGGAGCCGGAGCGGGGGCGCAATCCGCAATTGGCACCGGCGTTCTGGGCGGGATGATCACCGCAACCTTCCTGGCGATTTTCTTCATTCCTCTTTTCTATGTGATGGTGGTTCAATTGTTTGGACGAAAAAAAGCCGCCTTTTCGGTAGATTCCGGTCCGGATCCGGAAGCCCGGGTGTCTAAAGAAGGAAATTGAAATGGTAAGGGATATGATAAGGAAAATAATTTTACCGGGGATCGTGCTGACCTTTTGTCTTTCCGGCTGCACCATGATTCCGGAATATTCCCGCCCGGGCGCGCCGGTTCCCGTGAAGTGGCCGGATGGCCCGGCGTATCGAGAGAGTCGATTGCCATCGATCCATCCGGTTGCCGCCGATCTTCCCTGGAGGCAATTTTTTACCGATGACCGGCTTCGGGAGGTAATCGTTTCCGCGCTGGAGAACAACCGCGATCTGCGGATCGCCGCTTTGAATGTCGAGAGAGCAAGGGCCTATTATCGTATTCAGCGTGCGGAGCTGTTGCCCACCGTGGATGCCACCGGCAGCGGGTACAGGGAACGCGTACCCGCCGACCTTTCCAGCACCGGCCGCCGGACGACCATGGAGGAGTATCGGGCGGATCTGGGGATCAGTTCCTGGGAGATCGATTTCTTCGGGCGGATCCGGAGTCTGGAGAAACGGGCCCTGGAGGAATACCTCGCCACGGAGGAGGCCCGCCGGAGCGCTCAGATTCTGCTGATATCGGAAGTGGCCAACGTCTACCTTACACTTGCGATGGATCGGGAAAACCTTCAATTGGCCCGTTCCACCCTCGAGGCGCAGCAGGCCTCCTACAATTTGATTCGACGGCGTTTTGAAGTTGGAATCGCACCCAAGCTGGATCTTCGGCAGGTTCAACAGAGAGTGGATGCGGCCAGGGTGGATGTCGCCCGATACACCGAACTGGCGGCTCAGGATGAGAATGCCCTGAACCTGCTCGCGGGCAAACCTGTTCCCGCCGTACTGTTGCCGCAAGGTTTAAGCGCCGTCACTCCCCTGCCGGACGTTTCGCCGGGGATGTCTTCCGAGGTTCTTCTGCTTCGTCCGGATATTTTACGGGCCGAGCGTCTTCTCCAGGCCTCCAATGCGGATATCGGCGCGGCCCGGGCCGCGTTTTTCCCTCGTATTTCGCTGACGACCGCCTTCGGGACCGCAAGCGATGATCTGTCGGGGCTCTTCAAGTCCGGTTCGGATACCTGGATGTTCGCTCCCGGGATCACCCTGCCGATTTTTGATCCCCGCATATGGGCTGCGCTACGGGTGAGCAAAGCGGAGAGAGAGATCGCTCTGGCCCGATATGAGGGAGCGATTCAGACGGCGTTTAAGGAGGTAGCCGATGCCCTTGCCACCAAGGGGACCGTGGGGGATCAAATAACGGCTCAGGAATCCCTGGTGGAAGCCACGGCCGAAACCTACCAACTATCCTATGCCCGTTATGAAAAGGGGAGCGATACCTATCTGAGCGTACTGGACGCGCAACGATCCCTCTATGCGGCCCAGCAGGGACTCATCGCCATCCGCCGGGCAAATTTTGCCAATCAGGTGCGACTTTATGCGGTATTGGGGGGAGGCGGAGATTTGAACTAGTGGCATCCGTTTACTACTTCGATTGGAAATAAACGAGGGATGGATCCTGCGATCGAAGCATATCGCCGGATTTGAAGTCTGGAAACCGATCTTCACCTTCCCATCCGATCGACAGGGAAAACGGGTGATTTTCCGAGGAAGAACAAAAGCGAGAAATTTATTCATGGCGCAGCGCTTCGATCGGGTCCAGACGGGCGGCCTGACGAGCCGGGAAGTAGCCGAAGACAACGCCGACCGCGGCGGAAAATACGAAGGCAACTGCAACGATTCCCGGGTTCAATACAAAGGGAACCGAGAGAAGGCGCGCACCGACGACGGCCGCCGCGAGCCCGAGAATAATGCCGATCACTCCGCCGAACGAAGACAGGACCACGGCTTCCACCAGAAACTGCATCAGCACATCCCTCGCAAGGGCGCCGATGGCGAGCCGGATGCCGATTTCCCGCGTCCGTTCGGTGACCGATACCAGCATGATATTCATAATACCGATGCCGCCGACCAGCAGGCTGACCGCCGCCACCGCACCCAGCAGCCCCGTAAGCACACGGGTCGTCCCCGTCATTGCGCTGACGAGTTCCTGCATATCATTGACATGGAAGTCATCGTCTTGACCCGGCGCGATGCGGCGAAGCTCGCGCATCAGCCGTTCGATATTCTTTTTGACTTTTTCGGTGGAAATCCCGTCTTGGGCCGAAATATAGATGCCGCCGATATCCGTGTTTCCCGCGATACGTCGCTGGACCGCGCGAAGCGGGAGAAGCACAAAATCGTCCTGGTCCGAGCCGAAGCCGGACTGCCCCTTCGATTCAAGCACACCGACCACCTGGCAGGAAAGCTTTCCCAGGCGAATGGAGTCGCCCAGTGGGTTCCGATTGCTGAAAAGTTCTTTCCGCACGGTTGATCCGATGATACATACGGTTTTTCCGGCACGAAGCTCTCCGTTGGTGAACCGTCGTCCGTCTTCCAGAGGCCAGTCACGCACCTGAAGGTAAGCATTCGTGCTTCCGATGACCGCGGTAGACCAGTTTTGATTGCCGCTGATGGCTTGCACGGCTTGGGATGCCACCGGTGCCACGGCGGCAAGTCCGGAGATTTCCCTGGATATTGCTTCGGCATCGCCCATCTTAAACATATCGGCGGTTGAGCGTGTTCCCCCCGGTCCACGACCTCGCTGCCCGGGTCTGACATGCAGCAGATTGCTGCCGAGACTGGAGATTTCGGCGGAAACCTGCTCGGTGGCTCCGCCGCCCAGGGTTACCATGGTGATGACTGCGGAAACTCCGATGACGATTCCCAGAATGGTCAGCGATGAGCGCATCACGTTTCGTCGGATCTCACGCAAGGCCAGCAAAAGCACATTCCAAAACATCAGGCAACCTCCGTATTGGGTCTGTCGGAATCGACCCGGCCGTCCACAAAGTGGATAATGCGTTTGGCGTAGGCCGCCATATCCGGCTCGTGTGTCACCATGACGATGGTGATTCCCCGCTCCCGGTTGAACGTGGTGAGCACCTCCATGATCTCACGACTGCGGACGGAATCGAGGTTGCCGGTCGGTTCGTCCGCCAGCAAAACGTTGGGGGCGGTGACGATGGCCCGGGCGATGGCGACCCGCTGTTGCTGGCCCCCGGACAGTTCCGCTGGCGTGTGAGATTCCCACCCGGTGAGACCGACCGCTTCCAAAGCCCGAAGGGCGAGTATACGCCGATCAGCGGCCGAGGCGCCGCGATAGATCATGGGGAGTTCCACGTTTTCTACCGCGGATGTTCGGCTCAACAGGTTGAACCCCTGGAAGATGAAACCGAGATAGTGTCGACGGAAGCGGGCTCGCTGATCCCGGGATAATTTGCCGATGTCGACGCCTTCGAACAAATAGGTGCCCGAGGTCGGCGAATCCAGACAGCCCAGAATGTTCATGCAGGTGGATTTTCCCGATCCGCTCGGCCCCATTACGGCAACGAATTCCCCCTTATCAATCCGCAGGTCGATTCCGCTCAGCGCGTTCATGGCCGCCTGGCCTTTTCCATAAACCTTGGTTACCCCTTTCAGCTCGATCAGGGGTACAGGAAAGTCGGTTTGGTGGAAAATCATCGATTTCATCGGCTCACACTCACCGTGTCGACCACCACCGTCATTCCAGTTTCAATGTTCCCCCCGGTTACTTCGGTCATGATTCCATCCGTCGATCCGGTGGTAATCGGAATTTCGACGAGCTGCCCGTCGCGCAGTGTCCAGACACGATTTTGCTTTTTATTGGTTTTTGTTTCATTGCGTGCTCTGTCATTGGATCGACCGCGACGAGGGAAGATCTGATTCAGCAGCCCGCCGTTGGTTTTCGATGTCTGTTCCTCCTGCGCAGGCGGCGTGAAGCGCAGCGCGGCGTTCGGTATCAGAATTGCATTTTCAATTTTCTTGACGGTGATGTCCGCGGTTGCCGTCATCCCGGGTCGCAGATACAGATTCGAGTTATCCGCGTTCAACACGGTTTCATAGGTAACCACTCCGTCCACGGTCTGAGAACCGTAACGAACCTGGATGATCTGCGCCGGGAAGGTTTCATCCGGGTAGGCATCGACGGTGAAAACAGCTTCCTGACCTTCTTTGACATCACCCACATCGGCTTCATCCACGTCCACATGGAGTTCCATCCGGGCCAGATCCTCGGCAAGGGTAAAGAGCACCGGAGCCTGCAGGGAAGCGGCAACGGTTTGGCCGGGTTCGATATTGCGCGATAAAACGACTCCGTTAATCGGTGAGTAAATGACTGTTTTTGCCAGATCCGTGCGGTTGGCTTCAAGAGTGGCCAAGGCGCCGGAAACCCCCGCTTCCGCGCTGGCTTCATTTGCCCGCGCACGCTGGAGTGCTGCCTCCGCTGCATCCATTTCGTGTCGGGAAGGCACCTTGCCGCCGCTCATTTCCCGGACGCTTTTTAAACGTGCCAATTCATTTTCCACCTCCCGGACACTGGCTTTCGACTCTAGGACCTTCGCCCGGGCGGATTCCAGGGCCGCTTTTGATTGCAGAACCTCCGCTTCGAGCTTTTCGGTATCCAGTTTTGCCAGGACCTGGCCGATTTTTACCCGGTCATTATAGTCCACCTCGACCTTTCGGATGATCCCGGAAAGTTCGCTGCCCACATCCACCTGATTGGTCGGTTGCAGGTTGCCGGTGGCCGTTACGGTAACCATAAGATTTCCGTGTTGAACCTGCTCGGTTTTGTATCGGGGCAGATTCGTCGTGCCCGATAGTTTCCAGACGATTACGACCGCAAGCGGCACGATGGTCAGGACCGTTGCAGTCAACCGTTTCAGGTATTTACCGTTTCCGGAAGGATTATCAATTCCCAGCTTCCCGGTAATATCGGGTTGTGACTCCGTCTTGGGTTTCATCGTTTCTCTCCGCGGTTCAATCTGTTTTTTAATCAGGCACCATGGCGGTCCAGCCGCCACCAAGAGCCTTGTAAAGACTGATCAGGTTTAACGTGACCCTGCCTTCGCTAACCGCCAACTGGTCCTGGAAAGACAGCAAGGATCGTTGCGCATCCAGCATAACCTGAAAATCAATCATTCCCGAAGTATACTGATAGCTCGAAAGATCCGCCGCACGTTGCGCGGCCTGTGTCGCTTCCAGCAGCGATTGTCGACGGACCTGTTCGTCGGCATACGCGATGAGCGTGTTTTCCACCTCCTCCAGTGCGGTAAGGATCGAGGCCTCGTATTGTATCAGCGCTTGTTCCTGAAGTGCGGTTTGCACTTCGATGGTTTGACGGATACGCCCGGCGTCGAAAAACGTCCACAGGACATTCGAAGCAATCGAGGATAGTAAGGTTCGGTCACCGGACGAAAGGAGATTTCCCGGTGAAACAGCCGCCTCTAATCCGATCGACCCGATCAGGGAAAAATTTGGATACCGTTTGGCAGTGGCAACGCCGATTTCGGCCGTCCGGGCGGCGAGTCGGCGTTCGGCGCTTCGGATATCCGGTCGGCGTCGCAAGACATCGGCCGGCACTCCAACGGCTACCTTCAGGGGGGTGACGGGGATGGGCTTACGTTCCGCCAGTATATCCTCCGTGAAACCGGGCTGCCGACCCAGCAGGACCGACAGGCGATTTTTGGTCTGTTCCAGTCCGGTCTGAAGCGTGGGTATCTGAGAACGGGTTTGCTCCAGATTGTATTTGGCCTGTTCCACATCCAATTGCGTCGTCAGACCGGCCTCATAACGCCAACGACTGATATGGTATGTTTCGCGTTGCGAATCAAGATTTGCCTTCGAAATGGTCAGCCTTGTCTGAAAGGTACGTACTTCGACGTAATTCAGGGCAACCTCGGCAAGGAGACTGACCAGTACATCCCGGAGATCTTCCTGGCTTGCCTCCAGTTCGGCTTCGGATGCCTCCAGGCTCCTGCGTTTGCCGCCGAATACATCCAGTTCCCAAATGGCATCAAAACCCGCTTGATAGAGGTCTCCCTCGTTGATTCCCTCGCTTGTTTTCTTCCGGTTGTAACCGCCGGAACCGGTAACTTCAAAGGTAGGAAAAAGATCGGCCTCGGCGACACCCCGACGGGCGCGCGCTTCTCTCAGTCGCGCACGGGCTTCCCGGATGCTTGGGTTGCCTTCAACCGCCTTTTCGATCAGGTTTGACAGCACAGGATCATGGAGCGTTGTCCACCACTCCGCAAGCGTATGCAAATCAATCGGTTCATCGGTCAATCCAGCCTTCAATTCGGTATGCCATGATCCGCTTGCTGGCGGCTCGGTTCGCACATAATCCGGCCCGACGGCGCATCCGGAAAAAAGGAGCATGGAAAGCGCCGCGGGGAGCGATACCAAGAGCCGTATTGTTTTTTTTTGGATTAAAAGGCGCATAAGTTACGGATGATTCGACAATTTTTATGAAACTCCCTCGGAATACCCCGCCATTTATGGCGAGGATGAATGCGGTGCAGGGGTAAGGGGGATGCAATCCCCCTCCTTGCCTTTTTCAAGAAGCCCCGCCTTTTAAGGAGGGGAGTTTCACTCCGACCGAAAGTGCAAATGGTTTTCCCTTCCCTCCATCGGCCGAATGAAAACCCCCACGTATTGCAAGCCTGCCCGGCCAATGTATTGCCGGTTTGTCGATTTTTTTCTCCGTGCCGGGGTCACCCCGCCGATGGTTCCGCTGTGCGGCCGGTCCAAAGGTTTTCACGGGTTAAAAGACAGGACACGCACAGCTTCAAGCAAAATCTCCGAAGACCTTTTTAAAGGCCTCGTCTTTTTACGGACGATGAGCGGAAGTGCGCACATCACCTCGGAAAGGTTTTTTCATAAGATGCTGGGCCTCTTCCGGGCTAATCGTTCCATCTTCAATCCCTTTTTCGATCAGTTTTTTCATGATCGAATGCCGAAGCTCACGGTTTTCCATCTTTTCGAGTATATCTTTTTCCTGTTCCGCCGTGATGCTTCCGTTTTTTACGGATTGTTTGACCAGTTGGCCGAACTTGCCTCGCATTGCGTTGCGAAGGGCTGCCGGGTCTACCTTATATTCTTCCAGCGTCGCCCGAAGCCGTTTCTCTTTGAGCTGTTGTTGAATGACTTCTGAAGACTTGCCGGTAAGTTCGGAAAGCGTTTGAACCATCATGTTCTCATGCTGATACCGGGTCAGGAGCATAAGCTCCGAATTACCCGGTCGATGGTGGAAGCGATCCCCCCGACATTGCCGGTCCCCCGGACCCTTCGCAAATGCCGTACCGGCGGAAGCAACACAGATTGCCAGTAGACAACCCGCAACGATCATAATCGACTTCTTCATAATTGGCCTCCTTGTAATAAAAAGATTGAATGGGATTCAAGTTCTTTTTTCCCTGAACTTGAAAAACAGATTAGCGATCAAGTGTGGAGAAAATATGAAGAAACCATGTGAAGATCGTGGAGATGAACGAAACGTTTGAAATCAGAGTGAAATTATAATACACTTTTCGACAGGTAATTTCGAAGAGGAAACAATTGTGAAGATCGGGCTTTCATACAAACTGTTCGGTGTTTTTCTGCTGACATCCATTGCAATCGTTGCCATGACGATCGGCGTTTTACGTTTTTTCGTTTACCATCATTTCTCGGAATACATTAACAAGGTGGAAATGAAAAATCTTGAGACACTCACGGAGATGCTTAAGGTGGAATATCAGGAGCAGCAGGGATGGGAGCGATTACGATCGAACCGCCGGCTCTGGCGCAGGATTGTAAGGGCGAGCTTTCTTCCGAAAGATTTCGAATCATCCACGCCACTTTCGCCGGAAGATCGATCCGACGAACGAAGGATCAATGCCTATGACACCAATTCGCGGCACCGCGCCCCTCAAAGTCAAAGTGACTTTTTCGACCTCGGGTCCAGGCTTTTCCTTCTGGATGACCGGAAACGGCCGATTGCCGGGAAAATGCAGAGTCCGGATAATCAGGTTCTTGAGGAGATCCGGATTCAGGGCAGAACCGCGGGATGGTTGGGGCTCCAGAAAAGGCAGCCGATGAAGACTCCTATGGAAATTGCTTTTCTTCAGGCTCAATACGAATTTTTTTATCTGCTTGGAGCGGGGATCATTTTTATCACCATGGCGGTTTCTTTTCTGCTGTCCAGGCATCTTCTAAGACCCATTAAAAAGTTGGCGGACGGAACCCAGGCCCTGACCGCCCGTCAATTTAAGACGCGAATCGATGTTCATACCAAAGACGAACTGGGGCAGCTGGCTTCCGGTTTTAACATCATGGCACAGACCCTTGAAAGATACGAGCAGATGCAGAAACAATGGCTTTCCGATATCGCACACGAACTGAGAACCCCGTTGTCCATCCTTCAGGGTGAAATCGAGGCCATTCAGGATGGGGTTCGTGAGGTGAATCGCAAAATGTTTGATTCGTTGCACGCGGAGGTCCTGCATGTCACCAAGATCGTCAACGATCTGCATGAGTTATCCATGGCCGACAGCGGGGCCTTTCACCTGAAGAGGGAACCGATCAATCCCTTGCGGCTGCTGAGGAAAACCCTCGACCGCCTGCGAACCCGTTTTGCGCAAGCCCATATCAAGATTCAGGATGATCTGGGGTCTGAACAAGGCATTACCATGCTGGCCGATGCGGATCGCTTCGCGCAGTTGTATTCCAACGTTCTTGAAAATGCGTTGCGCTATGCCGATGCGCCGGGAATCCTGAGGCTTTGGCGGGAGCGGATCGGAAATCTCCTGTATCTGAATTTTGAGGATTCCGGCCCCGGTGTCCCGGAAGAATCGCTGAAACGCCTGTTTGACCGACTGTACCGGGTTGATTACTCAAGAAGCCGAAGTAAAGGGGGCAGCGGATTAGGCCTTGCGATATGCAAAACGATCGTCGAAGCCCACGGCGGTCAAATTGCCGCCCTAAATGCGCCTTCCGGAGGGCTGAGAATTCAAATGGTTTTTCCTCTCACTTCGAGTTCGTATCCGTCCGAACCGAACCGGTCCGGGGTCTGTCGTGCGCAAGGAAAATTTTGAGCGAAAGCGGGTAAAGAGTTTTGAGTTAGAAGGGTTTGATTGACGGCAAAGACACAAGTTCCAAAATCAGTACAAAAAAATCCGGAAAGCATCCAGGTGTAATGACCCATCAAACGATTCTTATTGTCGAAGATGAAAAGAAAATCGCCGAGCTTCTCCGGGACTATCTGGAGAAAGTCGGCTACCGCGTATCCAGCCTGTACCGGGGGGATCAAGTCATTCCCTTTGTTAAAAAATCTTCACCCGCTCTGATTTTACTGGATATTATGTTGCCGGGGGCAGACGGCATGGCGGTATGCAGGGAGATCCGAAAATTTTCCGATATCCCGATTATCATGCTAACGGCACGGGTGGATGAAATCGACCGGTTGCTTGGCTTGGAACTGGGAGCCGACGATTATATTTGCAAACCGTTCAGCCCCCGAGAGGTGGTTGCCCGGGTAAGGGCGGTGTTGAGACGCGTTCATGGGGAACCGGTAAAAAATCGTCTGGTTGCCGGGCCCATCCAAATGGATGAAAACACCCACCAAGTCATGATTCACAACGAGGGATTGGCACTGACACCCAGCGAGTTCGGCCTGTTGAAGGTCCTGATGGCGAAACCGAATCGAGTTTTTTCCCGAAACGAGTTGCTGAATCAGGTACAGGGATACGACTTTGAAGGATATGATCGGACTATCGACACCCATATAAAGAACCTGCGAAAGAAGATCGCGGAAAAACTTCCGGATGAGGAGATTATCTCCACGGTTTATGGGGTGGGCTATAAATTTAATATTTCTTCCGAATGACATCCGTACCCCCCTTGTTTTGCCGAGTTCAATCGATCCGCTTGAAACGGATTGAACATTTCCCCTGATGTTACCGTTCCTTTCCAAGTCTGCGGCCTAAACTCCTCCTCCCATTCCGTCCTCTTCCGTGGCTTCTCCTCATCTTGTATCCGCGCGGCTTGACATGTAAGTTGTATTCTTCATTTTCAGGTTTTTTCCTTCGGGGCCCTTATTCCATCCAGCGATATTTTTCCTTCAGACGTAAAGGGAAGAATCGAGGGAATCAAAAATCCGCCGGAAATATGAAGCCGCCCGCTGATTTCGTATTCCAAGTTCTCCCTATCCTGAAAGCTATGCAAGCCCTTGACGATATCGACTACCGATGAATACAGGACCATAGGTATTATTACGGTACTGAAGGGGGAGATTTTTAAATTGGTATCGGAAACTCCGGCTGCAAATTTTTTGCCATTGATTTTGAGTTTGCAGTCGACCCCTTTTATCTCAAAAGATGCATCATTGCTGTTTATAATTCTCAGTTCGATCTGGAAAACCGTTTCAAAAAGCGTCAGTTCCTGGACATGAATATCGACGATCGTTATTTGGGGCGATTCCAGTCGCATGCCGGGTGCCGCACAGCCTGCCGGGATAATCAGTGTTAGGGCAAGCAGGGCAAAAGTGCCACGAGCGCTTTTCAAATATGAGGTCATAAGGCGTTTTCCTTTTTTCGGATTTGAATGATGGAGGTTTCTTCCGATCGTGATCGGGTTTATTAAAAGAATCGGTTAGAAGGAATGACTTTTGGAAACGTGTTTAAAAGATACGGATCTTACAGATTAAGAATTATTTTTGCATAAAAAAAAGAAATCATCAACATCGACTCCAAAACTCCTATGGTAAAATCCATTGCGGAATCATCGAAAAGCCGGGAGATCGGAATGCCGGTCAAAAGGATTTTATCTGAAAAAACGCAATGAGACCATTTCATGGTTCGAGGAAATTTCAAGGCAACAGGTAACCGGAATCGGCGGGAATGGCGTCCGCGGGGAATCAAGTTTCCCGGTTTGAGGGGGCTGAAGGAAAGCAGAGTGCCAACGAGTGAGGTTTTAAAATGTACAAGACTCTGTTCAGAATTCATAAGAAGAGAATGCCGGAATGTGCTTTGTTGATGCACAGTTTATGTAAATCTGATATGATTATTTTGATTAAAAAGATTCCGAAAAATAATGACAAGGAGGCAACATATGGACATCGGTGCTCCGGAAGCGGCTGAAATTTTAATTAGAAATATCGATGCAAATACAAAGGCGATAATAGACTTGACCCGGGTTATAAAGATTTTAAAAGAAGAAATCCATCAGCTTAAAGAGAGAGTGGAAAAAATAGAAAAGAATTAATGCCTTACAAAAGTCTATTTTATGGTATGGTATGGTATTTTACCATAAAAGAGGTTTCCGATGTATTTTTCCTTGACGCAGGCGAGCCAAATCCTGGGATTTCGGGTTGAACGCTTAAGAGATTGGGTGAACCTCGGGTACATACGGCCGGATATCGAAGCTGCGGGCAGAGGATCCAAGAACCTGTTTACCAAATGGGATCTGTATCGAATCAAGTTGTTCGATTATCTGGTTAATCATGGGCTATCCAGAGAAGAAGCCTGCATGCGATGCGATGAATTCAACAAGTTTTTGAACATCGAAAAGAAAGCTCTCGATGAGATTAAAGAAGCCGGGCAAGCGAGTGCTTTAGTGGTCCATGGGGCGAAAACAGTTGTTGCGGACGCCGCTCGGAAAACATCGGAAAGGGTTTTTTCGTTACGTTTGAGATACTTAATGATATGTAAGAACAAGGGGATTCATCATTCGAAAGTTTTTTTTGACGGCGAAGAAATCAACATAAACCCAAGTGATGATATCGACGAAATCAACATTTTTAATATCCGAAACCTGATGGATCAAGTGGATGATTCCTTGAAAAAACTGGATTATTAAAAAAGGTTTTTTTTAATTTTTAGATATGGTAATATACATTACCATATCTAAACAAGGGGATATACAATGGGAGCATTTTTAAACACAAAAGCGGAAATTCCGGGTATCTTAGGCTGGTCCCTGCCGGAAAAGGAAGAGAACATGACGATGTGGGGGAAACCTCCCGAAAATTGGACAGGAAACGGCGCAGCGTCACTGTTTCCGGGCGGATTTCTTTTTATTTTACCCCCGGACGCAGATTAAGAACTTCTTGCATTAAAACCGACCCTCCTTAACCAAGGTGCAAAAAGGCCGGTCTCCAGTCGGCGACCGGCCTTTTTGCACCTTGGAATCGACATTGATCCGTTGATGCAAATCAATCCGCCTGCCTCCGACGGGACAACCTTCTCCGTCGGTTGTCGTCCGGTAGCTATGGTTTGCCGCGATGCACTTTATTTTTTTAAGGATATGGTATGGTAATCGATAACTCCGTCATCTTCGGAATAAACCATAACACCGACTTTCATACCATCAAATCCTAAAACGGTAACCGTATGGACCAGAAAGCCCATGTAATTGATGGAGGTTTCGGATCTGACAAAGTGGCTGATTACCTTTTCAATGGGTTTTATCTCAAATCTACGGTCTTCGATCAGGGCAATTGCTATGTTCCCGATATATACACCATCGGTGGAAGTTTCTTTGATCCCCTGGGCTTGAATGACTTCTCCCGCAATCATCCCCTCCGCAAAAACCTGGAATGTTTCCGACAGAAAAACGGATATAAAAATAAAGATAAAAAGATTTATCTTGCGCACGATGGATCACCTGGGCTGTTTGTTGGGAATTAAAACAATATTCAACAGAAATAACTGGTTAAGAATCCGATTCATTTTTCAAATTTGCCGAAGATGCAGGATTTGCCTGCTTGCGACCTTTTCGGCGGATATTCAAATGCCCGGAGTCTTACTTCTCTGAGACGCCAAAAATCCGTGTTTGTCGTATTCGAAATGAGAGGAGAAGAAAAGGGTTTCTGATGAAACATAAATCGGCATTTTAGAAAAAAGCTTGAGGAGAATTTCGACAGGCAGATTGGACCTAAACTCGTACCAGGATAAAAGAGGGGAGGAAATTGGAGGGTGAAGTGTAGGTTTTATTTATTATTCATTCGTCTCGCCGATCAACTCGACTTCTAAGGCGTCAAGTCGCTCTTTTAGCAGGGAAACAACTTGTTTTAATTCATCATTCTTTTCATCGTTACCTTGAAACATTTCCCGGGCGTTTCCTATCTTATTAAAAAGATCCTCACACCATGACAATTCCGCTTCAAGGTGTTCTCGGTGCCGGCGTGTTGCGGTATCCGAAGTTGATTTTTTCTCATCAAACCGTTTCCTTATCGTTTCGATTTTTTGGGACAGTTCATATAGATCATCTTTAAATGGAATTAACTCTATTTTAAGTTTGAAAGGAAACAGTTCCTGGTCGCTGCCACTGGCGCATACGGATGCCTCCGTATAAATTTCGTATGCTGCGGGAATATTTCTCCGGGAAAAGGCCATGGTGCGGTGGGCGACTTCCACATCCAGGCTTGAGGGAACTTCCGATTTGTTCATATCCGGGAAGGCAATCCCAAGATTTTTCGCAGCTTCGCTGTTTTTATCGACCGCTCCGGCAAGGATTTTTCCAAGTTCTCCCGCCAGGTTAATTAGATATCTTTCTAGAGTTTTACTGATTTTCCGGGTGGCTTCATCCTGTTTGTCGGGACTGTTAAAAGGCATGGTCAGTTTTTTTCCTCTTCGATTTTTTGGGTATAGAATTTTTCGGGAATAAAATGTTCCTTGAGTACGCGTCCTACCAACGGTTCATATATCTCATATTTTGTTTCTCCTCCGAGCAAAGTGTCGATTTTGTCTTGAATGTTGGTTCTTTCCTTGGATTGAACCCAGTTTTCCCAGTCTTTGATAGACTCCCAGGTGCTGATGACCAGACACTCTCCCGGATCATGGATATTTCGAAGAGTCTCACCGGAAATATATCCCGGTTGAGTTGTAGCTGCGAGCCGCATTTGTATGATAAGGTTTATAAGTTCCTGCGCCTGAGACAGTTTGAACTTTCGTTTAATCATCACTTCGACAGCCATTTAGCCCTCCTGTTTTATCGATATGTATCCATAGACGATCGAGGAAAAATCAAATTAAGACCCCATCGATAGGTCTGACTTGTTTTAACAGGAAAAAAGAAAGGATCGTTTAAAAGCGATTATAGGGTCCTCCCGAGAAAGTGTCAATGATTCTATCCTGAAAATCTCAGATGGACACCATTCACGTTATTCGGATGAGAAAAGATCCCTCCGCTGAAATCAGGAGGCAATCGAAACAGCAGGGGAGGTTGTTTGAAGTGGAATTAAATCTTTTATAATCGAAAGATACCGACCCTGAGGATGTTTAACGAATCCATGATAATTCAGTAGCATACCGTTTTCTTCAATTTCGTCCAAAAAAATATCCACCAGCTCGGGGCACAGGTAGGTACCGCTGATGTGCTCAAGGATGGAAACGGCTTTTTCATAGCTTTTTCTTTTTTGATACGGCCTGTCGGTGGTAATTGCATCGAAGCAGTCGGCAATACTGATGATTCTGGCACCGAAAGGAATCTCCTCAGCCTTGAGACCGCTGGGATACCCCGATCCATCGAAGTGTTCATGATGACAGAAAACGTAACCGAGAACGTCATTTGGAAAATTGAGGTTGGTCAGGATGGAAACTCCGATTGCAGGATGCCTGCGGATCTCCTCGATCATCCCCTCGGAAAGTCTGGCATTTTTGTTGCTGAATATCTGATCGCTAAAGCCGATTTTTCCGATATCGTGTACCATCCCGCCGATACCGATATTTCGAATGTCGTTTTCAGGGAGATTCACTTTTCGGGCGAGTCGTTCCGAATAGATTGCCACCCGCTGAGCGTGGCCTTCGGTATATCCGTCCTTTGCTGCCAAGGCATTTGCGATCAGGAATAGATTTTCGTCTTCGGAAGATAAATCATTCAGGAGGAATTGGCTGTTTTTCAACGATAAGCTCGATAATTCCCTTTTTTGAAAGCAAGGATCGGCAAAGTTAAAAGAAAATTGCATGAATGTTTTTTAGGCTGAAATGAGGATTCATTATTTTGAAAAACAGAATATAGGCAAATGCGATGTGCCTGTCAAGGAAAAATCGGCGGTTTAAAAGGTTCGAAATTAGATGAATTCGGAGGACGGATCGGATTGACCGGACTTCTCCCCATTTTCAGTTCAGTGCACGCATCCGCCGTCATTGTAGGCAGATGCGTTTGCGGGATTTTACCGTCTCTTGATGACCACAATGGTAACATCATCGGTAAATTCTTTGTTTTTCCCCTTATGAGCGTTTGCTTTTTCCATAATGGCATCGAGAATCTGTTCGGAATTTCTATCCTTTCTGATTTCTTCAATAAATTTATTTTGAGACTTGATTCGCTCAAACGGTTCGTTGTTTTCATCAATCGATTCAATCAGCCCGTCTGTTTGCAGGATTAAGACGTCGTTTTTTTTGAATGAAAAGTTTATCTCATCGATTTGAAATTCATCCTTTTCACGTACCCCCAGCGGATTGCCGATCAAGGAAATAAGGCTTGCCGAATCCTCCGCCGAATTGAAATAAATCGGGGGAACACCTCCGGCGGCGCTGAACGCGACCGAGGAGTTCTCTAAGTTACAAATTGCATACAAGATGGTCAGAAAAATGTTGTTTTCGTAAATGGTGAAGGCTTTTTCATTAATTTTTTTAAGAACCTCGGCTGGACGCATCGATGTTTTTTTATGTTCATCGAAAAGGGTTTTTATCTGGATGGTCGCCAGTCCCGGGGTAACGCCGTGACCGACCACGTCAATCACCATAATTCCAAGGTGTCGGTCATCAATTGGATCGACGATAAGAAAGTCTCCCGAAACCTGACTATAGGGTTTGAACAGGTAGGCGATATCAATCCGGTGATCCCTTTCGGCGACTTTTTTTTCATCCGGTAAAAGGGTTCGCTGAAAATCAGCGGCCATTGACAATTCTTCTCTCATGATTTTGTTTTGTTCTTCGATTTTTTTTGTGCCTTATGGAGTTCATTCCTGAAGGCCGAGTCGATATATAAACCGCAATCAAAGTCTTTAAATGCCTCAATCATGGAGGCGGCCTGTTTTCGGTTCATTACGGAGCCATGTTGAGGCGCGATTTTTTCAATATCCCAGCGTTCAAATTTGGTCATGCTGAAGAGAAGCAATTCCTTTGACGGCATATATTCTTTGTGGAAAGCGGCGATATCCCGGAAATAATTGTCACCGGCAAGCAATTGCCAGTTGTCGGTCATTCCTCCGAATATGTCGCCGGAAAACAAGACCTTGTCTTTATTATAATAGGTTGCGATGGCCCCGGGCGCATGCAGGTAAGGAGTGTGAATAAAATGCAGTTCATTATCATTTCCCAGTCGCAGTTTTTCGTCCGGAAGCCGATTTGAATATTCAAATTTAAGGTCGCCTCCATAGTGTCGAATGAGGACGGAAGTTCTCTCGTGAGTCAGGATTCTGCAAATCCGGTTGCCACTGGACCGTATTTGATCCATTAGCATCGAAATGTTGCCTGCCACGTCGGGATCTTGATGCTGCACGACAATATGTGAAATATTCTTTAATTCGACCAGTCGGGTCACCTTGCGGATGAAAGACTCCAGATACAGCACGGAACCGGGATCTATGATAATTCCCTTTTTATCGAGAAGGATCAAATATGAGTTGCATTGAAATCGGTCACGGGGATCATAGGTGCCCACCCAATAGACGTGGTCGGTAATTTGGACGGGTTTATCATAGTCCGGGGTTTTCATTCTCGGGCCTTATCAAATTTGTTCCACTGCCGGAAACCGGGTTCCGGAATGAGGTAATGGGATTATATCCGGCTCCCGGTGCCCGGATTCTTCCTTTTACGGTCGAAGATTACCTCGACTTGCAGCGTGGAAATTTAAAAATATTTCTTTGCTCCATCTCTTTATTGGTGTAATTAAAATCTTTTGTCTTCATTGAGACTGGGAAAATCAAGGTTTTTACAGGGGCTTACCACGGTTGACCGCTGTCGGACACCCTTTCGGACCAATGTAAATGGCTGCTGCTGAATGATCGGTATATGGTACCGGAGAGGTTCGGAACTTTTCTGAAAGTTCTTTTATCATATGATGAAAGGCATAAGAATTCAACGAATAAAAAGAAACCGTCTTGACTTCGGCCTTAAGATTGCCCGGATGAGATATTCCGGATACCGATAAAGGGATGTGAAAATGAAAAGAAAAGCTTGCTTATGGACGATCATTGTTTTTGCGATTCTGCAGACGATTCTTGTCGCTTGCAAGGACCGCGGCGCGGATGCGCGCAGGGAACTCAAAAACTATGGTATTGAATACAGCTGCAAGGCTTTTCTGGAAGCGATCCGTTTCGGTCAAACGAAGGTCG
>Ga0116141_10000162_pt1 | contig 46760 bp, 45 predicted proteins | sample AD_UKC097_MetaG_FD_89744 | JGI IMG/M metagenome (GOLD analysis project Ga0116141, IMG submission 89744) | Active sludge microbial communities of municipal wastewater-treating anaerobic digesters from USA - AD_UKC097_MetaG | ecosystem: Engineered > Bioreactor > Anaerobic > Digestate | place: USA...
AGTTGAATAACGAATCGAACCGCGGCACAACTTACACGGCCCGCCCCCTCTGGGGGCAGGGCCTTGTCCCCCCTATGGGGGGATTTTTCAAAGCCGCACCCTTAGGGTGCGGATTCTTTACTTATGCTCGGCGTCCAAAATTTGCAGTCGGCTATTAATACATTTCTTCATCCATGCCCGGCATCGCCGGTGCTGGTTTCTTCTTTTCCGGTTTTTCGGTAATCATTGCTTCCGATGTCAACATCAGGCCTGCCACCGATGCAGCATTTTGAATGGCAAATCGAACCACTTTAACCGGATCGATGACTCCGGATTCAAAGAGATTTTCATAATTTTCCGTGGCCGCGTTGAAACCGAAATCATTGTTTCCTTCCATTACCTTTTTGAAAACCACGGAATCTTCATGACCGGCGTTTCGAGCAATTTGTCGAAGCGGTTCCTGCAACGCTCGTTTCAAGATGGAAACGCCGTTTTTTTCTTCTCCGGAAACCTTCAATTTTTCAAGAGCATCCATGCATCGAACAAGGGCCACACCGCCTCCGGGAACGATTCCTTCTTCAACGGCGGCCCGGGTCGCATTCAATGCATCTTCGACGCGGGCTTTCTTTTCTTTCATTTCCGTCTCTGTCGCCGCTCCCATTTTAATGACCGCCACGCCTCCGACCAATTTGGCCAGACGCTCCTGAAGTTTTTCCCTGTCATAATCCGATGTGGTTTCTTCAATCTGAGCTCGAATCTGTCGAACCCGACCTTCCAGAGCATCTTTGCTTCCGGCTCCATCAATGATGGTTGTGTTATCTTTATCGATTTTTACTTTTTTGCAGCCTCCAAGATTTTCTAATGTGATATTTTCCAGTTTCATGCCGATGTCTTCGGAAATGACCTGACTCCCTGTAAGAATTGAAATGTCCTGAAGAACGGCTTTTCGCCGGTCACCAAAAGCGGGCGCCTTTACGGCAGCGGCCCGCAATGTACCCCGAATCTTATTTACAATCAGGGTCGCAAGAGCCTCACCTTCCACATCTTCGGCAATGATTAAAAGGGATTTCCCGCTTCTGGAAATTTTTTCCAAAAGTGGCAAAAGGTCCTTCAAGTTGCTGATCTTTTTTTCATATAGCAAAATGTAGGGGTTTTCGAGGTCAATTTCCATTTTCTCGAGATTTGTGACAAAATATGGTGAAAGATAGCCACGATCAAACTGCATTCCTTCCACAACTTCCAGGGATGTTTCCATCGCCTTGGCCTCTTCCACCGTAATGACTCCCTCTTTGCCGACTTTCTCCATTGCTTCGGAAATGAGTTTGCCGATGACCTCATCGCTGTTTGCAGAAATGGTACCGACTTGCACAATTTCGTTTTTGCCTTTAATCGGTTTCGATAATTTTTTCAGCCCATCGACAACAGCCGTTACGCCTTTATCTATACCCCTTTTAATGGCCATAGGGTTGACTCCGGAAGCAACCAGTTTTTGTCCTTCTCTATAAATGGCCTGAGCAAGAACCGTAGCTGTTGTCGTTCCGTCGCCGGCGACGTCGCTGGTTTTGCTGGCTACCTCCTTGACCATTTGGGCACCCATGTTCTCAAATTTGTTATCCAATTTTATTTCTTTGGCAACGGTTACGCCGTCTTTGGTGACAAGAGGAGAGCCGAAAGATTTTTCCAGAACAACATTCCTTCCCCTAGGACCTAATGTCGCCTTTACCGCATCGGCCAAGGTATTTACGCCTTTGAGCATATGCTCCCTAGCCTGTCCCCCATAAGAAATCATTTTTGCAGGCATTCTGACAACCCTCCTTTTTAAACAAAAATTGCTAGTATATCATCTTCTCTCATAACCACGTGTTCCACACCGTCAATCTTAATGTCGGAACCGGCATATTTGGAAAACAAGACTCGATCCCCTTTTTTTACCTCCATGGGAATTCTTTTGCCATTATCCGCCATTTTCCCAGGTCCTACAGAGACAACCTTGCCTTCTTGAGGTTTTTCTTTGGCTGTGTCGGGAATGATGATTCCTCCTGAGCTCTTTTCTTCTTTTTCCACTCTCAATACCAGCACTCTGTCATTCATCGGTCTGATTTTCATTATTTTAGGCCTCCTTGTTTTATACTTTCCATTTTATCATTCAAATTTTTTAAAGTGACAACCGGGTTTTAACAAATAATAATTTTGTTTTTTTCAGATGAAGAGGTTTCGGATTTGTCTCCAAAAATTTTTCAAAGACGTCATATGGATCTTTAAAAGGCAATTAAAGAGAAAATGCTTATTAATCGATAGAAGATCGGGAAATTAAAAGGCAATGGTTTTAAATGGATAAATGATAATCATCATCTTTTCCCTGTCAAGAGGAAAAAAACAGGATTTGTATCTCCCCCAAAAATTCAAATCGCGTGATTCGACGCATGACTGGAGCGGGGACTTATGGCGCAATGAAAAGCAATCGGAATAACCGGAATCGTTTGATTTCACCTGAAGTAAATGCTGTAAAAGGCAAAGTAGGGTCCAATAAGATCAGGAAAGAATCAAACCGGGTACAAAACAATCGAACAAAAGTTTTCTATTCGATTAATGCCAATTTTTTTTGACTTATATTCTCCGGAGAGCATCCGATACGTGTTACAGGTCGATTTGGTTTTTTCAAGAACCTCCGGACCAAAAGTGCGAACGATTTTTCCAGGAATGCCGGCAACCAAAGAAAACGGCGGAATCATGGTATCTTCTAATAGAACCGATCCCGCGGCCGGAATGCTTCCGCTTCCGATTTTGACCCCGTTCATGATAATTGCGCCCATCCCGATCAGGCAATGATCTTCAATTTCAAAGCCATGAATGATGGAGCGCTGCCCTATCGTGACCCCGTCGTCGATGGAAATCGGCTTCCCGGAGTCGGCATGCAAGACGGAAAGATCCTGGATATTGATCTCTTTTCCGATCGAGATGAGGTCTTCGTCTCCCCGTATGACGCAATTGAACCAAACCGACGAATTTTTGCCGATGACGACATTTCCGATGACCACCGCTGTCGGTGAGATATAAACTGGTGGCATTTTTTTCAAAGAAAAAACCATCATCGCAACCGAAAGATTATAGAAGTTGTGTCGATATTTTTTAAAAATTTTTTGATTATTCGGTTCTTGACAAAACCGAATCCCTTCGGTAATTGGAATATAAATTTTTTATAAGCTTTTTTCGGAAACTGCCAAATTTTTTATCGAACAAGGGGATGGTGTGATTTATATCCCGGATGCGTGAGGTTTCAATGCAGTTTATGTATTGGTGCTGGTGCTGGCGCACATGATGAAGCTTGCTCACCAGCCTGAATAGAAGATAAATAATCCAGAGCCGTGAGAAGCTTCGGCATTCGGCGGAAGTAGCTCATGGCTCTTCTAATTTTAACTGAAGCCAGGGTTACCGAGAAACCCTGGCTTCAGTTGTTTGTGCGTCCGGAATTGCGCATTTACATGGATGCGGCACTGACTTTCGTTCGCATTCAAGTGGCACCTAAAAAACGGAGGAATTCATTGAATATAAGAAGGTTGATGCTCGGAAATGAAGCCATTGCACAAGGACTGGTGGATAACGGCTGTTCGGTCGCGACATCGTACCCAGGGACACCCGCATCCGAGATTCTTTCCACGCTTGCCTGTCTCAAACAGGCGGGTGCTGATATCATCCATGTCCAGTGGGCGGTTAATGAGAAAATCGCTTTCGAGATTGCCTATGCGGCGAGTATGGCCGGTTTGCGAACCGCGGTCAGCATGAAGCAGGTCGGGCTGAACGTTGCATCGGATTCTCTTATGAGTGCTGCATATATGGGCACAACAGGCGGATTTGTCATCATCAGCGCCGATGATCCGGGACCGCATTCTTCTCAAACGGAACAGGACAGCCGGCTCATGGCAATGATGGCGAAAATACCGGTTCTTGACCCGGATTCTCCACGCCAGGCAAAGGATCTGGCGGCTTTAGCCTTTGAGATTTCAGAGGCATTTGAAATTCCGGTTATGCTGCGTCCCACCACCCGGGTCTGTCATGCCCGTCAGGATATACTGCTGAAAGACATCCAACCTTTGGAAAAAAAAATAAATTTTCAAAAAGCCCCAGAGCGATGGGCGGCAACTCCCAAATTTCGTTTTCATCTTCATAAGGAGTTGGAAAAAAAACTGGAAGCCATTTCCAGCCTGGACAAAACCGCGCCGATCCGTCTTAATGATGGAGCGAGAGCTCGCCGCGCGGTTATCGCCGCCGGGATTGCGGCAGGGCATATAAGAGATATTATGAAAGAGCGAAAGCTTTGGGACGTCATTCCACTGTACCAGGTGCTGCAACCCTATCCATTGCATCAAGAGTTCATATCCCATTTAATCGAGAACTATGATGAAATTCTGGTTCTTGAAGAGACTTCTCCGGTTATCGAGATGCAAATAGCGGATCGACATCGGGTAAAGGGAAGGTTGACCGATTCGGTCCCAAAAGCCGGAGAATTGCTACCTGAAGTCATCGAACAAATGGTTTGCGAGTTTGCGGATATTGCATATGAACCTGTCCACTTTTCCTCGTTTTCCGGCAGGCGTCCCACACTCTGTGCGGGGTGTCCGCACAGGGCCAGTTTTTTTGCCATAAAACAGGCCGTTCCTCATGGAATATACACCGGCGATATCGGCTGCTATACACTGGGGCTGAATCTGGGAGCTGTCGATACGGTACTGTGCATGGGGGCTGCCATCAGCCAGGCGGCGGGATTTTATCATGCTTACAAAGGGCAAAAAAATTGTCCGGATATTGTGGCAACGATCGGTGATTCGACGTTTTTCCACGCCGGAATACCGGCTTTGATCGATGCGGTCGTGCAGAACGTATCGTTTGTTTTGTTGATCCTGGACAATCGAACCACCGCCATGACAGGAAATCAGCCGACTCCTGCAAGTGGAATCAGTGCGACCGGCGAACCACTGGAAGCTGTTGATATTGAAAGGGTTGTTGGCGCTTGCGGCATAAGATTCTGTCATGAAGTTGATCCATATAACCTGAATGAATTGATTGCTGTTATCCGGGAAGCAGTCCAATTCAGCAGAAAAAACGGGCCGGCGGTTATCATATCCCGCCATCCCTGTCTGACTGGCGGTTCACAGAATAATAGAGGCAAACGGGCGATAGCGGTTGAAGTGAGCGATGCATGTGACGGCTGTCGTTACTGCATCCGACATTTTGAGTGCCCCGCGCTTATTTATAATGAGGAGCGAAAGCGTGTCTTCATTGATCCTGCCTTGTGCAACCGATGTGGTGTTTGCATTCAGGTTTGCCCGAAGAATTTCATACAAAAAAAGGGTTCGTTTGCAGTCTCGTGAAAAAGATCCATATAAATTTAATACAAGGATGTTTATGAAACAATCCATCCAACAGCAAATTTTAATCAGCGGAGTGGGAGGTCAGGGAGTACTTTTTATCACACGCCTTCTCGCGGAAGCGGCAATTCAAAAAGGGGAATCGGTCATCACGTCGGAAACGCATGGAATGGCCCAGAGGGGTGGTACTGTCATCTCCCACGTGAAGGTTGGAAATTTTTCGAGTCCATTGATTCGGCCTCTTGCTGCTGATGGGCTGCTGGCCTTGAAGGCCGAAAATCTTTCCCAGCATGGTTCCTATGTAAAGAATGGCGGATGGATCGTCGTAAACAGCGATACGGATATCAAGCTACCTCCCGGTCTATCCGTTTTTCGGGCGGATGCGGATTCACTGGCTCGGAAAATAGGAAACATGAAATCCGCCAACTTGATTCTGCTCGGTTTTGCATTGGCCAGAACCCAGAAGTTGCCTGGAAATAAGGGATTGTTTTGCTCCATTGAAGAGATCCGGCATGTGTTGAAAAGCCAAATGGCGGAAAGCAATAAATTGTTCGATGATTCCATAAAAGCCGTTGAAAACGGATATGTTGCTTGAAAATGATCCATCGTCAAAAGGTTTACGATAAAATTTGAACCGAAACAGCGAGCGAATTCCCCGCAGCTTGCTGCAAGGTTCTTCAAATGTATAATTCCCGGTTGCGGCAAGTCCGGGTTTCGGCAGCGCGACCGCTTTTTCCCGCATATAAAAATTGTGACAGGATACCTCCTTAACCAATAGTAATTGAAAATCATGCTTAAAATTAGAGGAGTTCATGATGAGATTCATTCCGGATGATTTAACAGAGGCCAAACTGAGGGAAATTCAACTCGAAGGCCTTAAATGGACGGTTCGTCACGCATACCACCATTCAATCTATTATCAAACGAAAATACGGGATTCAGGTTTGCGGCCGGAGGATATCCGTTCCGTTGAAGATCTTGAACGACTCCCCTTCACCGATAAGGAGGATTTACAGGAAGGATATCCTTTTCCGCTGCGTTCCGTGCCGTTTGATGAGATCGTCCGAATTCATGCATCTTCAGGCACGACGGGGAAACGCAAAATTCTCTGTTACACGGCAAAGGATGTCGATTTGTGGGCTGACATGTTTGCCCGCTGCTATGAACTGGCCGGGTTGACCCGGCAGGATCGGGTGCAGATTGCTGTCGGATACGGCTTGTGGACGGCCGGTGTGGGATTTCAGGCAGGCTGTGAACGTTTCGGAGCCATGGCGCTTCCTGTAGGTCCTGCCAATGCGGAGATGCACTGTGAAATGATGGTCGATATGCAATCCACGGTTTTCTGCTATACCGCATCCATGGCGCTGCTTATGGCGGAGGAAATTCATAAACGCGGTCTGCTCCCCAACATAAAGATAAAAAAGGTGATTCTTGGTGCCGAACGTTGCAGTGACGCCATGAGACAACGAATTAAGGAACTGATGGGCGTGGAACATGTTTTTGATATTTACGGGTTAACCGAGCTTTACGGGCCGGGTACGGGACTCGATTGCCACTTCCATGAAGGAATTCATTATTGGGCGGATCATTTTATTTACGAGGTGATCGATCCGGTGAGTCTGAAGCCGGTTCCGTCCGGTAAAGATGGAGAACTGGTTGTCACTACATTGCACAAAGAAGGGAGTCCGTTGATCCGTTATCGCACTCATGACATTACACGCCTGCTGGATCGAAATTGCCCGTGCGGAATCCTGTTGCCCATGCACGACAGAATCCTCGGACGGACGGATGACATGTTCATCTACCGTGCTGTTAATATTTATCCAAGCCAGATTGAACATGTGCTGAGCCAGGTTGAAGGAATCGGCAGTGAATTTCAGATCCATTTGGAGGAACGGGAAGGCGGCCGGGATATGATGAAGATTTGTGTGGAACGAAAAACAGGCGGGAGAAAAGATGATGATCCGGGTCTAACCGAATTAATCGCATCGGAAATCCGGCACAAGATACTGGTGAGAAGTAATGTTGAAATCCTCGATCCCGGTTCATTACCGCGAACTCAAAGGAAAAGTCAGCGGGTCTTTGATCACAGAAACGGAAATCGCAAGTAGCCGATCCGCCATTCGGAACCACCGGCCGATTATTGACCGGACAACTTGCCATGCACAAGAAGCGATAATGGTATCCGGGAAAAAAACAGGCTTTTTCATAAATTCGCAAGGAGGAAAAAACAAATGACGACAGACAAAAGGAGGCATGAGGGATGAGACGAAAATCCGGAATGATTTTTATCCGAATCTTTATCGCTTTAATGTTTATCATGACATGTACGTGCGCATTCGGGAAAAACGAGACGATCAAGTTAAGCTATGCAAATTTTCCATCCGCACCTACCTTCCCGTGCGTTCAGATGGAACGATGGAAAAATGAGGTGGAAATGCGCACAAAGGGCAGGGTTGCCGTTGACACCTTTCCGGGGGGCACGTTACTGGATGCCAAGAACATGATGGATGGCGTGATTGCCGGTCAAGCGGATATCGGTTGCCTGTGCATGGCCTATCAACCCGGCCGTTTTATGACTACCAATGCTACCAGTCTTCCCATCGGAATACCCAATGCGAAAGTCGGAAGTCTTGTTTTGTGGGATTTTTTCAAAAAGTACCAACCGGAGGCATTTGCGCAGGTGAAGGTTCTGACCATGTTCACAACCGCTCCGGCAAATATTATGTCCAAAAAACCCATTCGAAATTTGGAGGATATCAAGGGCTTGGATCTAAGGGCTTCCGGCGGCGCCGCACAGATTCTCAAGGCATGGGGGGCGAATCAGGTTGGAATGCCGATGTCCGCTACTCCGGAAGCTTTGCAGAAAGGCGTCGTACAAGGCTTGTTTTCTTCCCTTGAGGTTATGAAAGATTATGAGTTTGCCGAACTCTGCCGGTTTGTAACTATGACCGATACGGTCATCTACCCATTTTCCGTGGTGATGAACCTGCAGCGGTGGAATTCCTTGCCGAAGGATGTGCAAGAAGTCTTCGATACGCTGGCCGCGGAGCAGGCGGAATGGACCGGCACTTATATGGACAATCATGTAAAAGAATCGATTGCCTGGTCCAAAGAAAAATATCAGGTTGAATCGATCCGGCTGGACGAGAAAGAAAAGGCAAATTGGGAAAGAATGCTACAGCCGATCATTGACCAATGGATCGTTGAAGCGAAGGAAAAGGGACTCCCGGCGGAAGCGATTCTATCGGATTTGAAGTCGCTTGTGAGAAAGTATTCGAAATAGCATCGATGATCGAATCATTGAAAGGATAGCTGTGGGTACGCTGCAGAAAATCAGTTTGTATTTAAATCGGGTCCTTATTTACATCGGCGGAATTTTTCTGGTCTGCATGGTGGTTTTGACCTGTGCCAACATAATCCTTCGCTGGGTGTGGGTGCCCATTCCGGGAACATTTGAACTGATGGGGTTTTTCGGTGCGATTGTGGCCGCTTTCGCCCTGGGCTATACCCAGATCAAGGGAGGGCATATCGCTGTAAATGTTTTGATAAACAGTTTTTCCGAAAAGACACGAATGATTTTACGAACAATTAATGCGGGGGGCTGCGCGATCTTTTTTTCCATGGCAGCCTGGCAGATCGCGAAATTGGCTACGAGACTCTGGAATACCGGAGAAGTTACCGAAACCCTGAGAATCATTTATTACCCTTTCACCTATGGGACGGCGATCGGTTTTGCCATTCTTTCTCTCGTGTTTTTAGCGGATTTGATCGATACGCTGTTTTCGAAAAAGGAGACCCAAAGGTGAGCTTGGCAGTGATTGGCCTTATAGGAATTATTCTGCTTCTCATATTTCTTTTTTTTCTCGGCATGCCGGTTGGTTTTGCCATGGGAATCGTAGGGTTTTTGGGATTTTGTTACGTGGTTTCTTTTAAAGCCGGGATCAACATGATCGGTTCCGTTTTATGATCCACCTTTTCCGAATATGGTCTGACCGTTATACCGCTTTTCATCTTTATGGGTCAGATCGCATTCTATTCCGGAGTCAATGAAAAGTTATATCGTACAACCTATAAATGAGTGGGACATATTCGGGGTGGGATAGCGATGGCGACTGTGATGGCTTGCTCCGCGTTTTCAGCGATTTGCGGGTCGAACGCCGCGACCGCTGCGACAATGACGACGGTGGCGCTGCCCCAGATGAAAAAATACCATTATAATCCGATCCTCAGCACCGGTGCCGTTGCCTGCGGATCCACACTGGGTGTCGTGATCCCACCCAGTGTGGTACTGATTGTTATCGGCCTCTCCACCGGGCAATCCATCGCCAGACTTTTTTATGGTGGAATCGGGGCCGGCATTCTTCTTTCGATACTTTTAATGGTAACCGTTTACGTTGTATGCCGGCTTCATCCTGGATGGGGTCCGGTTGGGCCCAGGGCCGGTTTTATCGAAAAGTTCCGATCCCTTTCGGGAGCTTTCGAAATGGGGACACTCTTTTTGCTGGTGATGCTTGGACTTTATTTTGGTTTATTCACACCAGCGGAAGCCGGGGCGACGGGGTCACTGCTGGCGGTTATAATCAGCTCGGTGCAAGGTCGGCTCACATGGAAAGGATTGGTCAGTTCGTTGACCGACACGCTTCAGGTGTCATGCATGGTGATTACAATAATATCCGGCGCAGTCGTATTCGGCCGTTTTCTGGCTGTAACCAGGATACCTTTTGATATTGCCTCATGGGTGGTTGGGCTTCCCGTGCCCAAGTCGGTCATTATGGCGATCATTTTTGTAATATATATCGTGGGCGGTGCGGTTATGGATGCATTGGCGCTGCTATTGATCACCATTCCAATTTTTTTTCCGGTGGCGACACAGTTAGGGTATGATCCCATTTGGTTCGGTGTATCGATCACCGTGGTAACGACTTTAGGGGCTGTAACTCCTCCCGTGGGAGCGACTACTTACGTGGTTGGCGCAATGGCAAAGGATGTTCCTCTGGAGGATGTTTTCAAGGGGGTAGCCTTCTTCTTGCCGGCATATATAATATGCTTGTTTCTTTTAATCGTTTTCCCGGAAATCATCACGTTTCTTCCATCATTCATGCGGTAATTGGAAAATTCTTCTTGATTCGTCCGTGGGAATCTGTTATGGGCAGCGGCAAGTTCTCTGAATCACATCCACCTCTTGTTTTCGTGTAGTCGGTTCAGCAAATCAGTTTTATTATTTTGTGTGATTCAGAAACTTTTAGATAGCCTGGGCTGTACCCAATTGTTTGGGGTATGAAATGCAGCCTCCCTCGGTTATCAGCCCAGGCACCTTCCAGCTTTCAAAGGCCCCGCCTTTTTAAAGAAAACCTTGAAAAATCATCGACCTGCTGATTTCAATAACCGTGCACTGGAATAGATAAATGCAACAGACGGAATCTTCCGCTCCCGCCGCCCGATATCGAAAATGCCTTGTCTTATCCACCGATTGCGTGCATCTGGCCTGAAACGCCGGTGGGATGTTCCATGGATAGGCCGTGCTGATAAGGTTTACAATGTGCGGTCTTCAGGAAAAGGTTCACCAGTTCGCTGTCCAGGCATCCTTTTCGTAGCGGGCCCTTGAGATCTACTTGGAAATCCGATAACAGGCAGGGTCTCAGATGGCCGCTTGCGGTTAATCTCAACCGGTTGCAACGGTGGCAGAAATGTTGACTGATCGCGCTTATAAATCCGATTTCACCCTTGGCGCCTTCCAGCTGATAGCGGTCGGCGGGACCGTCATAAGCCTCTTTTTTTACTGGAGTCAGGTTTCCCAGACAACGGATGCGCGTTTTTATTTCATCTGCCGGCAAATGACGGTTGCATGTCAGGCATGCATTGCCGATGGGCATGTATTCAATGAACCGGATGTGAAAGGGATAGGAAAACGTCAATTCGGCAAGATCCACCAAGTCATCATCGTTGATTCCGTTAAGAGCAACCACATTGATTTTAATCGGATCAAACCCCATGTCTTGAGCCAGACGGATTCCCTTCCATACTTTTTCGAAGCTGTCATGGCCGGTTATCTGTTCATATTTCTTCCTGTTCAGGGTATCCAGGCTGACATTGATCCGTCTGATTCCGGCGAATCTGATTTTTTCAATATGATCCTCCAGCAGTACCCCATTTGTGGTTAGGGAGAGATCGGCCAGCCCCTCAATTTGGTTTAATTCGGACAGAAAGGCATCAAAGCCTTTTCTGACCAGCGGCTCCCCCCCGGTTATGCGGATCTTGGAGATTCCAAGACACACCCCGATTCGGATCAGACGCAGGATTTCTTCGTAACGCAGTACTTCCGTGTGCCTGAGTTTTGGAATGGCATCCCGGGGCACGCAATACAGGCATCTCAGGTTGCAACGGTCGGTGATGGATATACGCAGATAGGTCAGGCGACGATTGTATCGGTCGATTAATTCGGGTTTCGGCAATGGTTCAATCTCCTATCGGAACATCATCCGATTCCATTTGTTTATCAGCTCTAAAATTTAACATTTGTTCAATTTTTACTAAAATATTGCTCAATTGCGCTGCAAAGACCTGGAATCGTGTATGATTCTGCGATAATGTGGACATCAAATCCCAGTTTTTTTGCGGTGTCGGCGGTAATGGGACCGATGCTGGCAATTGAAACGTCCTTTAGCAAGAATTCGAATTTTTCCGTTGGGATCATAGCTCTGAAATTTTTTACCGTGGAAGAACTGGTAAATGTTATCAGATCGATGGCTCTGCCTTCGAGCTCTTGTAACAGATTATCGGCGTTGTCGCGAATTTCTTTTGTGCAATACGCGGCTAATTCATCAACAATCGCTCCCATCTTTTTCAGCTCTTCGGGCAGGATCGGTCTTGCTTCTTTTGCCCGCGGAAGGAGTATCCGCTGATCCCTTACCTTTTCTTTCCGAAAAGACGCAATGATTGATTCGGCCATATAACTTTCTGGAACGATGTCGCTTCGAAGGCCGAATTCAAATAGTTTTTTGGCGGTTGCGGGGCCGATGGCGGCGGTTCGCAAGTTATTCAGCGCCCGCAGATCTTTGTCTTTCGAAAAAAGCCGTTCGAAAAAGAACGTCACGCCGTTGACGCTGGTAAATATCAGCCAGTCATAGGAGGAAAGATTTTTAATCGCTGCGTCCAAAGGTCTCCAGTCATCCGGCGGGACAACTTTAATGGTGGGAAATTCCAAGCACTCGGCTCCCAATTCGGTCAGCTGTTTGACCAGTTCGCTCGCCTGCTCGCGGGCCCGTGTCACCACGATTCTTTTGCCCATCAATGGGCGGTTTTCAAACCATTTCATTGTTTCTCTTAAACGGACTACATTGCCGACGACAATAATGGCAGGTGCTTTGAGTCCAGCCGCTTTCACCCGCTGCACGATGTTATCCAACGTGCCGGTTACCGTGACCTGTTTAGGCGTAGTACCCCAGCGAATCAGAGCGATGGGCGTATCGGGGTGCATTCCGTTGCGGATCAGCTGCCCGGTAATATGCGGCAGATTTTTAACTCCCATCAGAAATACAAGGGTGCCGATGCCTTTTGAAATGGCCGGCCAGTCGATACTGGAATCTTCTTTGCTCGGATCTTCATGGCCGGTAACGAAGGCGACCGTTGAGGTGAATTTTCGGTGAGTCAGCGGGATTCCCGCATAGGCAGGTGCTGCGATGGCGGAAGTGACGCCCGGTACGATTTCGAAAGGAATACCCGCTTCAATCAATATTTCGGCTTCTTCTCCACCCCGGCCGAATATAAACGGATCGCCTCCTTTAAGCCTTGTGACGACCTCTCCTTTTCGGGCTTTTTCTATAATCAGAGAATTGATCTTATCCTGAGGCAGGGTGTGATTTCCACCTTTTTTCCCGACATAAATAAGCTCGGCGTGATCGGATGCATATTCCAGAAGCATTTTTGATGCGAGATAGTCGTAAATGATCACATCGGCTCTCTGGATGCAGTTCAAACCCTTTACGGTAATTAATTCCGGGTCACCAGGCCCTGCACCGACCAGATATACTTTGCCTTTGATTGTTTTCATTGGTTATTCCGTTTCAGCAGTGTCCGGGTCGATTTTGTTTTCAACAGCCAAACCGGCAGTTATGGATGGAATAAAATATAATCGGTTCGAACCCGTTTCCATCGTTCAAATGCCCAAGGGTTTGCGGTCGACAGAAAGATCATTTAGAAAATATCACAGACCGTTATTCCGGCGAAATCGCTTGTTCAGGATAAAAGCGATTCGCCCTTAAGTGTTTCCAATATTTTTTTTGCTCCCATTGAAAGAAGGCGATCCGCAAGTTTTACTCCGATACATTCCGATTCTTCTTCCGATCCCGTAAGCGTATCTTTTATGATTACGGTTCCATCCACATTCGCGACAAGTCCGCAAAGGGTGAATATTTTATTCTCTGTTTTTCCATGAGCCGCGATAGGGACCTGGCAGCCTCCTTCCAGGCGATTTAAAAAAGCGCGTTCACCCATTACCACTGCCCGTGTTTGATGGTGATCCAGAGCAGCTACCATCGGGCCGATTTTCGAGTCGCTTTTTCGAATTTCGATACACAGAGCCCCCTGACCGACGGCCGGGAGCATGATATCATCGTTCAGGTACTCGGTGATCCGGTTCTCCAGGTTCAGGCGTTTAACCCCCGCGGCCGCCAGAATGATACCGTCCAGGTCTTCATTTTGAAGCTTCCTGATGCGCGTGTCAAGGTTGCCTCTAAGGGGCGATATAAGAAGATCGGGTCTGGCATGGCGAATCTGGGCGGCACGGCGAAGGCTGCTGGTTCCGATTCGTGAGCCGGCTCCGAGTTCAGAGAGCCGAAGTCCTTGTTTGGAAATCAGAACATCTTTCGGGGATTCACGCTCCGGAATGGCGCCGATACACAAACCTTCCGGTATTTCAGCAGGCATATCCTTCATGCTGTGGACGGCCAGATCCACCCGCCCATCTAAAATCGCCTCTTCAATCTCTTTTACAAAAAGCCCCTTCCCGCCGACCATGGCAAGAGGAACATCAAGGATTTTGTCTCCTTTGGTTTTTATCGGTACCAGTTCAACATTGAGGGAAGGATATTTTTCTTCAAGAACCGATTTTACCCAGTTGGATTGCCAGAGAGCGAGTTGACTGCCTCTTGTCCCGATTTTAATCTTCCCGTCCATCAGCGACTGCATCCTGCACAGCTGGCGGCGTTGCAGCCGCTGCATGATGACGCGGAAGTTTTTACCGTTTCACCGCCTCCCCCCTTGCTGATAAAACGGCATGCGGATATCAGTCGATTCACGCTTTTGCTGTGGCACGAGGGACACTCCGGTCTTTCTTGCCCGAAAACCAGACATTCAAAATTCCGATCGCATTTTTCACAATGATATTCGTAAATAGGCATTCCAATTTTTCCTTTACTCGATGGAATTATACCGCTGCGATTAAAAAATCATTAAAACGCAACAATAAACATTAATATCGGCAAAATCAACTTGAAATTATTATGCATTAATTCCTGGAGAAATCTGGTCTCCGCTAAAAATGCGAGCCCATCCAGGTATCAAGCGATTTGCCGTACGTTTATTATCATTATACATTGGAATAAAGGAAAAAGAAAATCTGTAAAAGATCGGTAAAGACGGCCTATATGATAAACAAAACATCGCCAAACGTCGAAACTGGAATAAGCAGCATTGCAACAACAAGGAATACATGTATGAAGTCTCGGTTCTTTCATATGGACTGTTATACAATGCTTGCCTTGCATGGATTCACCCGGATCTATCAGAGAACTCACCTGCTGATGTGAAGGATCTCCCGCACCAGAGTTTCAGCGACGGATCAGGCAAGCTTTTTGCCAAGAGGGACCGTTTTATCAGGAACGGCGAGTACCACGGCGCCATCTTCTCGGTAAAAGCCGGTGAGAAGAAATTCCGATTGAATCGGTCCGATCTGTTTCGGCGGCAAATTAATGACCGCAATGATAAGTCGCCCAAGGAGTTCTTTTTTTGAGTAAAGGTCGGTGACTCTGGCGCTTGATTTTTTTGTGCCGATTTCAGGGCCGAAATCGGCCTTAACGATGTATGCCGGAATTCTTGCTTCAGGGAAATCTTTCACTTCAATAATTTTACCGACACGCAGTTCAACAATTTCAAAGTCCTTTAAGGTGATTTCTTTCATTTGTGACGTTTTCTTTCTTCATGATTATCCGCTGCTTTCAGGGATTGTTGTGGTGGTTTAAGTCTGTGTTGTTATGCGGAGCGGCCGAATTGTCCGATAAGGTCCTTTTGTGATCCATATCAAGGGGTGTTTATTTCTGAAAAGCCCATCCGGTGTATCCCCTGCGGGTTGCCGCAAGGCTCATGGGAGAATCGGAAAAAAACAGCGAGATATTATTACGATAGATCTCGATTTGACCCCTCTTCGTTTTCCGGTGCGACGATTAACGTAAGCCCGCGGATGCTATATACCTTTATGCATTCTCCCTTTTCAATCGGCCGAGTTTCATCTGATGCCTTGGCCTTCCACAGCTCTCCACGCACTTGCACGTAACCCGAAGGGCTCAACCGTTCCTTCGCAAAACCCTTCAGTCCGCGCATCGGAGTTCCGTCCTCCTCCCTATTCACCTCATAGGCTTTTCGAACAAATGGAAACAGAATCGCATCCTTTGCCACCCAGGCAAAAATCAGAAGCCCGACAATCCAGCCCGGAATATCCAACCAGCGGTCAAGAAGGAACAGAATCACGACAAACAATATGAATCCCGGAACCTGAAACAGTATATACTTAATTATTACCGGAACTGATTTACGATGTCCGTTCATCGTCGGGTTTCCAATTCGCTTCTTCTTGGAAGATCGGAAATGAGTAGAAATGGCGAAACACAGTTACGATGACATTGTCCCGTTGCGTCTTGTAACTTTTGGGGGACGACGCCGTAATTTCCGTTTTCACCCATCATCTGGTGTGTACATTCCGAAACCGGGTATCGAGCAATGGGCGGACGGGCTTCATGGTTGAAGTGATCGATTTGTTTTTTGTCATCTCTCAATCTTTTGGGCTGTTTTTTTGTGAAAAACAAAAGCCATTGCAACAGTAGGTTTTCTACTTTTCTGCTATTTCATCAATAACAGGCTCAAGGCCATAACGGCCATTCCAGATATCAGGCCGAAAAGGCTGTCGTGTCCTTTTCCATATGCCCGGCTTATGGGAAGGAGTTCATCTATACTTATATAAACCATGATTCCGGCGACACCACCAAAAGTACACCCATTACCTGAGCGGGGATTCCTCCGGCCTGGTTTCCCACAAGGAATCGTAGCGAAATATATGTAATACCGGCACCCAAAGGTTCCGCCAAACCGCTTAATACGGAATAGGTGAATGCCTTCCTGCGATTTCCGGTTGCATAGAAAATCGGCACCGAAACGCTTATCCCCTCGGGGATGTTATGTAGCGCAATTGCCACTGCGATCGCCGAACCCAGAGCCGGGTCCTGCAAGGTCGCAAAGAAAGTTGCCATGCCTTCAGGGAAGTTGTGAATTGCGATTGCCAGCGCTGTGAATAACCCCGTGCGAATGAGTGTATTTTGGCGGCTGCAAGGGGCGTGGACACGGCAAACAGATCTTTTTGCATATTCTCCGGCTTCCGAAGTAAATGCCGGCAAGGGAGCAGAGGGATCATGAAGTGGCGCCGTTTCCTGTTCAGAATGTGTTTCATGAGGATTCTTGGCTTTCGGCACAAGGTTGTCTACAATGCCGATTAAAAGGATACCCCCGAAAAAAGACGCCGTATTGATCCAGTGTCCCCAGTAGTCGCCATAGGTTGCTGTAAGTGCCTCCGCCCCTTTATAAAAAATCTCCACAAACGATACATAGATCATCACGCCCGCTGAGAAACCCGTAGCAACGGAAAGGAAGCGGTAATTGGTTCTCTTGGCTGTAAATGCGATGGCACTTCCAATACCGGTTGCCATACCCGCAAACACGGTTAGCCCGAGCGCGATCCAGACTTTATTCATTTTATCATCGTTCCTTGGTCGATGCACAGCCCTATGGACGCCGGGCTTATTCCTTGGTTCATTACAGTAAATTTCATCTCCCCTGATTCCGCTTCTCCGCACCCAGGGGCCGATCTGCATCTTGTGAATGGAAACCGAAAACCGCAAAAACAATGGCTGGTGGATACCCATAGAAAGAATCGGCTTTTTCGGTGATAAGGTATTTCATTGCTTCATATCGCTGGCAATCATGCGACTCGGGACTTCCATAAAAAGAGCGATGAAAAAAAGCGGCGACAACTTTTTTTCAGGAACGTACGGGGGCGGGGACGATACAGGTATCTCCGAACGATATCCGCATGCATGGAAAACGATCTGTTAATCTTTTTAAGCGGGTCAGACGCATTTTATATTGCAGATACGGTATATTTCTCTTTTCATGCAAGTTGTTTTCATCGCATCATTTGCGTAATAAACGATTAGCGGTGAAACAGGCCGCTCCATGGATTAAGCATCTTGGCGGGGGGGATCGGACCTTGCGTCACGAATTTTTTACCGTAAGCCGATTTTCAATGTTTTCGATAAGTTCCGCAGAGTCGTGCCCGAGTTTTCTTGCTGTTTTCAATTCCGCCAGTGCGTCATCAAGCCGATTCTCCTGTAAATAGATCATCCCAAGCCGATGCCTGAAAAGACCATTGCCTGGGGCAATTTTTACACTTTGACGACAAAACGTTTCGGCAATTTCCGGATTTTCCCCCTGGACATTATAAAGATATCCAAGAGCCGAAAGTGAAGCCGCATCATTCGGGTTCTGTTTAATGGCTTTTTTATATGCGGCAAGTGCCTCGCGGGTCATGTCGATTGAGCTATAACAATCACCAAGGCATCGGAAAGCCGAGCCTGATTCCGGGTTCAGCGCAATCGCTTTTTCGAGGAATTTTTTTGCGTGATCGGGCGGCCCCAATTCCTGGTAAAGCCTTCCGGCTTGAAAGGCCACCTCAAATATATTGTCTGCAATCTCGTCTGCTCTGAGAAAGTATTCAAGCGCTTTTTCTTTTTGGTTCATCATCAAGCTGACAATTCCCAGGTTATAGATGGCCATGACCTCACTGGAATCAATTCGGGAAGCGGTTTCAAATTCTTTAAAAGCTTTTTTAAAATCACCTTCCACCCCGTAGCAAACACCTAAGCTGTTATGAAGGTTTGCGTCAGAAGGATCGATCCGAAGACCGGTCTCAAATTCTTCAATGGCTCCTTGGATGTCTCCTTCTTGGTATCGTTTGTCCCCACTGATATTCAGGCTCACGGCGTCGAAGGATACCGCACTGTTCGGTCCGAAAAATGCCGCATGATCGAGTGCCTTGCAGGCGTTTTCAAGAATCCGCCTTTTGTCGAAGTCCAGGGTCGGGTACCCGGCGGTTCCGACCGTAACGGTTTCTTTGAAACGCCCTGAAAGGGTTTTCTGAATTTTAGAGGCTGCTTCCAGGCAGAAGTATTCATTTTTTTCAGGGAAAAAACAACCAAAGGTGTCACGATTGAGCAGTCCCCATATCCCGGTTTCGTTTTTACAAAATTCATCTATGATCTTGGCAAGGGCAATCCATACATCGGGATGTGGTCCGGTTTCATGATCGTTTCCGTAGGCTGCTGGGTCACCGGATAGCCGGTTGAGCCGGATCGCCATCGCCCCAAATGTTGAAAAAGAATCCAAGCGGGCGGTGGAAGACTCGATAAATGTTTTTCCGGCAAGAAGGTCGGGGAATACTTGTGATAATTCATCCAAACCGGCAGCCGGTTGCTCCTCTGTTTTATCCACCCGGGTTTGACTTTTTCCGGTTTTATAATCGGTTTTATAAAGCAAAAATTCGCGAGTTGAACTGCGTTTACGATACAATGATTGTGGGTCTTGGGTCATGATTCGGCCTTTTTTAGTATATCCTTGAAAGCATTTTCGATGATTGACAATTCATCATCCTGTATGGTTCTTAAATCCATCATAAATAAATCTTCTTCAATCCTTCCGATAATCGGAGGGATATTTTCGCGCATGCGTCTTTCCAATGCATTGACGGACATTCCATTGACTCGAACACCGATACATTTGCTCGGAAGATCCAGGAACGGCAGCGATCCTCCTCCGGCTTTCGAAGGCCGGTTGAATCGTTTAACATTCAAGTTCGGGTTGCCGATACTCTCCAGCATCCCGGCGAGCTGTTTTGCTTTGAGCGCAATGGATTCAAAAGGAAGTGTCAACATGCGTAGCGTCGGTATGGCATCAATTGCCTTTTCTTCATTCCGGTAAAGGCGAAGAGTGCTTTCCAGCGATGAAAGAGTTAACTTGTCGATACGAAGCGCACGGGTAAGGGGATTACTCTTGATTTTGTCGAGGATTTCCTTCCTGCCGAGAATGATACCGGCTTGCGGGCCTCCAAGGAGCTTGTCTCCGCTGAAGGTCACCACATCCACGCCGGACGCCACGGCATCCTGGACCGTCGGCTCCTTGATCAGGCCGTATTTCGAAAAATCGATAAATGTCCCACTTCCCAGGTCCTCCATGACGGGAAGACAATATTTTTTACCAAGGGTAACCAGTTCCTTAAGTGAAACTGCCGTAGTGAAACCGACAATGGCATAATTGCTGGTATGAACTTTTAACAACAGACCGGTGTTATTATCAATGGCGCTTTCATAATCCTTAAGATGGGTCCGGTTTGTCGTGCCGACTTCCTTTAAAATACCGCCGCTTTTGGCCATTACGTCCGGAACCCTGAAAGAGCCTCCGATTTCCACGAGTTCCCCCCGTGAAACAACAACCGATTTCCCCTTTGCCATCGTATCCAGACACAGCAGCACGGCCCCTGCATTATTGTTTACCACCATAGCTGCCTCCGCCGTGCTGATTTCACAGAGAATATCTTCGACACATTTGTATCTGGAACCCCGCTTTCCGGTTGACAAGTCGTATTCCAAATTTGAGTATCGGCTGGCGATGAGCAAGAGATTGTCAACCGCATCGGAGGCAAGGAGAGATCGACCAAGATTGGTGTGCACCACGATTCCGGTGGCATTGATAGTTCGCATCAGGTTGATCGACATTGATTTTTTAACCTGAAATTTTATCTTTTCAATTATCCGTTGATCAGACAGGTTTGTTTCGGTGATATGCTTCCCGCCTTCAAGAATGTCGTTTCTCAGGTTTTCAACAACCAATCGAGCGGAACGGACTAAAACGGATTTTGGTATTTCTTCGGCAAAGTCTTCCGCTTTTACAAGTTCAAACATACGGTCAATGCCGGGAAGTGCCCGTAATAAAGCCTGTTGTTTTTCATTAATTTCCATTTTCATGCTCATCTTTCGATAAAACACATCCATAAAGAACAGGAATCGAATCTTTATGTTTTTTGTTGCCGATTCGGGCGACGGCCTGTATTCCCCTATTGGTATGAGATGCACGATATCTGAAAATTCGGGAATGAAAAGCCTGATTTTTCTCCGGCCGGGATGAAAGAGAAAGGGTGTCGATGTCTTTCATCTTGATGCCCCGAACGGATTTTAAGATGCGAAGATATGTCGGATACACGATGGTTTCTGAGCCCGTTATCGTTGCCTTTTCGAGACGGTGATGATGGGTGACGGCTTCAACGAATTTTCTACCCCTCATCCGAGATGCCCAACTTATGAAAAGATACTCAAGTCGGGCATTGGTCCCACAAGCAGTAAACGAATTGAATCTTCGAATTCCAGTTTGCCCCGGAATCGCATTGCCAACCTTTCATCAGTTTTTTTTAAAAAAACCCGATGAAATCGCTGCTTGGCTTTTTCGCTATCGCAATTTTGCAGGGTAAAATGGCAGTGGATAAAATAAACGAAAAATTTTGCGCCAAAAATTTACCGATATCAGATAATAAATAAGAAAGAATTCATAGCATTTTAAAATGAGTGATTTCAATAGATTTATTAATTTGGCAAAAGGGCGCTCGGAAAAAGCGCTTTATGGATATGAAAATTTGAGATATGAAGGCTTTTGCCTTGAATGAGCCGGAGTCCGACGAGATGCAAAAATAATTTTTTCCGGGGATTTTTTGTAGAGAGCGAGGTTCGGTGTTTTCGGAAACCGATTTGTCAAGTCGCATCATTGACTTGAACAAGCTGAACCATTGCCGGAAACCCTGAAAATCTGGAAGATCCTACACAAAGTTGAAAGAAAAGCTTGGTTGGGATCCTAACGACGATTGAATGGAATTTTCCTAACCGTCGGTGTTCCAGCAGGGTAAAAAGGGAACATTGCAGGCCTTGAATGAATCATCATCAGGATATTACGGAGGTTCCGAAGTGAAACATGCCAAAGATTATATTATTTTCCCGCTGGACGTATCCTCAACCAAGGAGGCAAAGAAATATATTGAACTTCTAACGCCGTATGTCGGGATGTTCAAAGTCGGTTTGGAACTTTTTGCCCGAACCGGACCTGAAGTTATCAGACGGATCAGAAAGACGGGCACTGCCGGCGTATTTCTGGACTTGAAGCTGCATGATATTCCGGCTACGGTTTCACGGACCATGGAAGCGATCGCGGAGCTTGGAGTTGAACTTGCTACGGTTCACTGCGGTGAATCCAAGAGAATGCTCGAAGCGGCTGTTTCGGGCGCAGCCGGAAAAGTCGGCGTTCTTGGGGTTACGATCTTAACCAGCGTCCTCAGTGAAGATATTCGAGATGCTGGATTTAAAAAAGAATTTTTTTCCGATCTGTCTCGGCTCGTGATTAAAAGGGCTACGATGGCCAAGAAAGCCGGTTGCAGCGGCGTTGTCTGCTCCGGGCTGGAAGTGAGAATGATAAAAGAAAATTTCGGAAAGGATTTCACGGTGGTGACGCCTGGAATCCGCCCTTGCTGGGAAGGAGTGGAAACGGCGGATCAACGCAGAGTGACAACACCGGCGGATGCCGTTAAAAATGGATCGGATTATCTGGTAATCGGAAGGCCGATAAGAGACGCAATAGATCCGGCGGCGGCTGCCATTCGTATTGCAAGAGAAATTGAGGAAGTTCTATGATTGCCGTTTGAAAGCTTTTGCAATCGGCTTGGACCTGGAGAATCGTGACGATGAGTCCGTTTTCCGCGTCCGGGAGCTACGGAGTGTTTGATCTGCGATCGAAGATTCGGGTTCGTTTTTTTAAATCAACAACGGCTTATAAAAAACACTTGTTTATCAGAAGATAAAAAAAACCCGATAGACGGTAATGCCCAGGACGGCGGCTCCGACGATGAGAGCAAAAATCAACTGATCGGTACTGAACCCTTTCATCTCAGAGGTTTTGTTACCTTGATCCCCGTTAATTCTTATCCAGGCCGAATGCGGAGTGAAGGACACGGACGGCGAGCTCTGCATATTTTTCTTCAATAACGCAGGATATCCTGATTTCTGATGTGCTGATCATCAGAATATTTATGTTTTCATTGGCCAGGGCTGAAAACATCTTCAATGCTACCCCGGAATTGTTCCTCATTCCGACACCGGTCGCCGACACCTTTGCGATATTTTCGTTTCCCAGCACCTCTTCCGCGTGGATTTCCTTCGCGACCTGATTTTCGATTTCCAGCGCTTTTTCGAAATCGGTTTTGGGAACCGTAAAGGTCAAATCCGTCAAACCTCCAGGCTGGATGTTTTGAATAATCATGTCCACCAGGATTCCCGCTTCGGCAATCGGTGTAAAAATTTTAGCCGCTACTCCGGGTCTGTCAGGAACCTTTTTCAAGGTAATCCGGGCTTCGTTTTTGTTGCAGGTTACACTGGTGACCACCATGCGCTCCATATCGGAATCTTCATTAACAACCATGGTACCTTTCTCCTCGCTGAATGATGATCTTACATGCACCGGGACATTGTATTTCTTGGCAAAAGAGACCGAACGAATTTGCAGGACCTTGGCACCCAAGCTCGCCATTTCCAGTATTTCGTCATAGGCGATCTTGCCGAGCTTTCTGGCTTTATGGCAGATATTGGGATCGGCGGTGTAGATGCCATCCACGTCTGTATAGATTTCGCACATGTCTGCCTTCAGCGCGGCAGCGATTGCTACGGCCGAAGTGTCGGACCCGCCTCGCCCGAGCGTGGTAATGTTTCCATCTGCATCAACGCCTTGAAATCCCGCTACCACCACAATGTAATTTTTTTCAAGAAGCCCTCGGATCCGGGGCGCTCCAATCTCAACAATGCGGGCATTACCGAAAGCGTGGTCCGTGATAACTCCTGCCTGAAAACCAAGCATCGATATGGCGGGATAATTCATGGATTTTAAGGTCATTGCCAAAATGGCCGCCGTGGTTTGTTCCCCAGTGGCAAGAAGGACATCCAGTTCCCGTTTTTCAGGGGAATGGGTGATCTGCTTCGCAAGGCTAAGAATGCTGTCGGTAACCCCGGCCATGGCTGAAAGGATGACCACCATCTTGTTTCCCTGATCATAGGTTTTCGCTACCCGCTTGGCAACATTGCGAATGCGCTCGATATTGGCGACCGAGGTGCCTCCGAATTTTTGTACGATTAAACTCATCTCTTCCTCTTAGATTATTTTTTCAAGCTTTTCTAACAGAATAAAAGTATGATGTCCATAAGAAGTCATAGTGATTTTTCTGGTTTCGTCGTTTATTATTTCAAAATCCACCGCAAGATGCTCGGATAAAATGTTTTGATCCAGTTTGTCCGCCCACTCGATGGCTACGACTCCATTTCCATGAAGAATCTCAAAAATACCCGTATCTTCTAATTCAGTCGGATCCCCGATGCGATAAAGGTCGACGTGAAACAAGGGGTATCGCGCTGGATATTCATTAATCAATGTAAAGGTTGGGCTGGTTATGTAGTATTCCGGCGGGACGCCAAGGCCTCTTGCGAGCCCCTGAACAAAAGCGGTTTTGCCGCTTCCGAGGTCACCGGTTAAAGCAATTACCGTCCCTTTTTCAAGTTGGGTGCTTATCTTTTCCCCAAGCAATCGGGTTTCTTCTGCGGAATGGGTTGTGGTTTGAATTTTACGGCGAGTCATAATGGGCGAATATGAAAGGGTCGGCGTTTCATCATGGTATTTAACCGCAAACGATGGGCAACCGGCATGAGAGTTCGTATTTTGTTATAATATCAGATTGATACGGTTTATTCCAAATCACTTTCTTCTACTCCCCTGTTTCTTCTATCCGCTTCAAGATCGCATCGCTTTTCTTTTCCATCCTCAGCGATTCTTTTAATGTGGTTTCATGATCATAGCCGAAAAGATGAAGAATACCGTGAACCAGAAGTTGCGTAAAACGCATCTCCGTGGTGATGCCTGAATCTTTAGCCTCTCGCCGGGCGGTTTCCAAGGAAATCACCACATCTCCGAGAAGCCTTGGATTTATATTTGAAAACTTTCCCTCTTGCATCGGAAAGGCAATCACATTGGTCGGGCATTTTCTTTTGAGATATTTTTCATTCAAGGTTTCTATCTGTAGGTCATCAAGGATAAGGATCGAAAGTTCGCCTTCAGGACAATCCAAGGCGTTTAAGACAATCCGGGCTCTTTTCCTTATTTTCTCCACCGAGATCCTGTGCTTGTTTTGCCTGTTGTCGATCAGAATTCCCATCTTTTCTTTTCCCAATGTTCACAACGGGGTTTTCGGTATACTCAATCCGGTGATGATGGATTCCGTTTAATATTTTGTTGAAACTTTTCGCGATATTGTGGAGATCTTTCAAGGTCAGTTCGCAATTGTCAAGCTGTCCGTCGGAAAAGACGTTGTTTATAAGGTTTTGCACAAGTCCTTGGATTCTGGCTGGAGTGGGATTCTCCAAGGTCCTGGATGCGGCTTCAACCACATCCGCCAGCATGACAAGACCGGCTTCTTTCGTTTGGGGCTTGGGTCCCGGGTATCTGAAATCACCGATTTTGACCGAATCCTTTCCCTTTATCTGCTGGGCTTTCTCATAAAAGTAGCGAATCAGGCTGGTACCATGGTGTTGGTTGATCGTGTCGGCGATGACTCCTCCCAGTTTGTTTTTTCGGGCGATCTCAACACCATCTTTGATGTGAGAAATTAAAATCAGGCTGGACATCGAGGGCGCAAGCTTATCGTGTTTGTTTTTGCCATTTGCCTGGTTTTCAACAAAATATAGGGGCTTTTTGATCTTCCCGATATCATGATAATATCCGCACACCTTTGCCAGGAGCGGATTGGCGTTTATTTCAGAGGCCGCAGCCTCGACCATGGTTCCGACGATAATAGAATGATGATAAGTTCCCGGTGCCTCTATCATGAGTCTGCGAAGTATGGGACGATCAAGATTCGCGAGTTCAAGAAGTTTGATATCCGTTGTGTAATCGAAGGCAATTTCAACGACCGGAGCGAAGCCGGTAGTAATGATTCCTGCGCCGACCCCCCCCATAAACGCAAAGATACAATTCCATAGAATTCCGAGGCCAAAAGAGTCTCCCATGTGCAGGGCGATTGCGATAGCGAGCAACAAATTCAGAAGTCCAAGCTTGAGTCCCGCTTTGATAATTACGTTGCGTTCCCTGCAATTCTGAACCCAGTAGGCCGCCATTTCGTTGCTGAGCAGAAAATAGATAAAAAATTCAAACCGGTTTTCCAACATTCCGGCTGCGCAAACCGACATGATCAATGCAAAAGGAATCGCGATATCGAATCCCATGAACAAACAAACAAGCATCGCGCTGGAACCAAGCGGAACAGCGAAAACGATGGATGACGCAGTTATCGAAAAAGGCACCTTTGCGGAAAAAGATTCGGACAAGAATACCGATATCTTTGTAAAAAGAATAAAGACGATAAATATGGTGGAGATAAACAGCAGGCTTTTGTTGGGATCGCCTGAAAACCTGGTTTGATTTTTTACATTAATAATGGTGGTTATCAAAAAAAGATAAAAAATCAACATCGCAACTCCGATGCTGCTTATCAGTATTTGACCTTTATTTATTTGATCTTGCAGCGCCTGCAGTTTTAAAATCTGGGCTTCTGTTACCCTTTCCCCTTCGCGTAAAAGCATTTCTCCTGCCTTTATTTTGTAAAGAACCGGTTTGACCGCTTGGAAGGCGCTGTTTTTCCGTTGTTCCGTTTCACTTTTATTTAGAGTGATGTTGGGCTGTATGAGCTTTTGAACAAAATCGACAATCAGATTTTGAAGGCTGTAATTAAGATCTTTCAACCGGGATTGACCCGTAATTTTTGCGATCGTTTTTGCCTCATCGAGTCCGTAGAAAAGTTTCAAGTCTTTAACTGTCTTTTCCTGCCCGGATCCGACGGTCTTTAAGACAATTCCTTTGTCGATTTCTTTAAGAAGTATCTCTTTATCGATGACCACACCGTTTAACAGGATTTCCGTCAAAATATCGGTAATTGCATTTGAAATATCGACTGAAAACTTTTCTTGCACAAGAATCGAGTAAGCCCCTTTGCTAATCGGAATTCCAATTTTTTCTTCAAATTCGCCGATTTCTTGCCATGCCCGATCAGTTGCGATTTTTATTGCATCGGTGTTGCCTGTGAGAGGGGTTTTCAGATTTTTTGATGAGGTTCCCTCTTGAGTTTTATCCGGGGATTCAAAGAGCGTTCGGAGATCATGGAAAGCTTGATTCACCCGATCGCTTATGTCCCGATACAGCATCGTATCATGATCATAAACGGTTGAAACTTCCTCCACGGACTGTTCCCGTTTTGCCTCGGTGGCGTCTTTATCTTCTATGAAAAAATTTTTTGGCGATTTGATATCCCGTTCCGCGATATCTCCCACCTTGTATGAATGTTTTGTGGCAATGAGGTCCGGGTGGAAGATAATGGTGTAAAGAATGGTTACGGCAATCATTAGGCCCAAACGAACATAAACATTGGCTCCAAGGAACTTGCTGAGGATATCTATTCTTTTTTCTTTACTCATTCGGTTGAATCATTCCGATTTTGATGGAATTAATGTCTAAATCTCCCCTCGGGCTTAATATCGGTGTCGGAGAGAGGTGTTCGGTTCTCAAAATACTCCATGCGTTTCTGCGGTTGAACGTCTCGTCCCGCCTGAATTGTAAATCCTATTGAAGTATTTTAAGCCATTCATTTTATAAGGAAACGGAAATTGGATAAGATGAATGATTATTTTCTTTTGCTTTCTTCCAAATCCTCATATGCTCTTATGATTTCCTGCACGAGAGGATGCCTCACGACGTCTGTTTTTGAAAAAAAGACAAATTTGATCCCATCGATTCCCTGCAAAATCTTTTTGGCCTCGATAAGCCCCGAAATCCTTTCGGGAGGGAGATCAATTTGTGTTATGTCACCCGTAATGACTGCCTTGGAACTGAATCCGATTCGGGTCAAAAACATCTTCATTTGTTCGGAGGTGGTGTTTTGGGCCTCATCCAAAATGACAAAAGAATCGTTCAGCGTTCTTCCACGCATGAAAGCCAAAGGTGCAACTTCTATAATACCTTGGTCTACTAAGCCGGACGCTTTTTCGAAACGCATCATATCGTGCAGCGCATCGTAGAGGGGCCTTAAGTAAGGATCAACTTTTTCTGCAAGATCTCCGGGCAAAAATCCAAGCGCTTCACCGGCCTCTACCGCCGGTCGGGTTAAAATAATCCGGCTGACCTGGCCTTTCGAAAGAGCCGATACCGCCATCGCCATCGCCAAATAAGTTTTGCCGGTTCCCGCCGGCCCGATTCCAAAAACCATATCATAGCTTCTAATGGCATCTATATATTCTTTCTGAGAGCGGCTTTTTGGAGTGATGGCATGCTTTTTTGACGTGACGTAAATGGTATCCAGAAAAATATCCTTAAGATGGATACGATCATCCGAACTCAATACTCGGATGGCATAATCAACGTCCTTGGAATAAACAGGGTATCCATTTTTTAACAAGTCGTAAAGCTGATTCAGTATGTTTTCGGCAAGTTTCGCTGCGATATGATCACCTTGAATAAATACCGTATTTCCTCTTGTATTTATGGTAAGCTCGAGTGTATCTGCGATTCGGTGAAGGTTGCAGTTGCGTTCACCAAAAAGCTGTCTAGCCAGCTCGATATTTGAAAAAGTCAGCTGGGAGGGTTTATTATCCAAGGTTTCAGTCATATGTGTTCAGTATGAAATTAATATGAAGAGTAATTACACTCATTATCACCATAAAAAGTGAGAGGAAGCGGGGACGTCGCCATTTATTCTCCGCCATGAATGCCGGTCATGATCGATTTTTTATGAACGTCCGGGTTAAATCTTAGCTGAAAAAATCCCCGACCTGGTTGCCGTTAAAAGGCACGGAAAACTCAAATACAGTTCGTTCCAACGCCAATTTTAAGCAGATAAAATAATTTTTCGTCCTGCAGGGATAGGTAAATGAAATCATTTTTTATCGATATATCATAATCTTTCAAGTGATTGCAAATAACAATTTTGGCGATCAGCTTCAGTGGTAATCACATTTTGTAAAAAGGTTTTTTGGGCCGTTATCGAAGATCCACTGAAATTTTTTACATGGGTTTCCCATACCGGCCTTCAAAATGAAAACTTCTTGACTCGAAATACTAGCTCTGTTAATTCAAAACAGTTAAATTTTTTATTTTTAAAGAAATTGGCTCCTAAATTTGTTTCTATCAAATATTAGGAAAAATAAAAATTCTATTACTAGAATCTGGAGTGATATTTGAATAATGAAGGGAAGGTATGAACCCATTTGATATTGTAATTATTGTTATCTTGAGTTTCTGTTTGGTAAGGGGCATTTTCAGAGGTCTTGTTAAGGAGGTTTCCGCGATAATCGGAGTGCTGGCCGGATTTTATGCCGCCTATACGTATTATGCAGAAATCGCGAAATTATTATCGAAGTGGATATCAAACGTTGCCAATTCAAATATCTTAAGCTTTCTAATTCTATTTGTCGGTGTTTTGGTTATTGTCAACATTCTGGGTATCATTATAAAGTATATCCTAAAAATAGCGTCCCTTGGCTGGATCGATCGGGTTTCCGGAGCTGGATTCGGCATTATTAAAGGCGTGCTTATTGTATCGATTTTATTAATTATGCTCACCGCTTTCCTTCCCAAAGGATCGCCCGTAATCAGAAACTCAATGCTTTCCCCATATATAACAATGGTTTCGGAGAGGCTGGCAAAGGTGATCCCCCAATCCATGAAAGATCAATTTTCTTTTAAGCTCAAAGATTTCAAAGAGACTTGGAAGAAACAAAACTGATGCATACAACTTCCGGCATTGATAGCCTCATGGATGTTATCAAGACCCTGAGGGGAGAAGGTGGATGTCCGTGGGATAAAAAACAGACTCCCCGAAGCATGACGGTTTACCTGATCGAAGAGATATACGAGCTGGTGGAGGCGATTGAATCCGGCAAAACCCAAGATGTATGTGAAGAACTTGGAGACGTGTTGTTTCACGTTTTATTTTTATCGAGAATGTATCAAGAAATGGGAGAGTTCGATATCCATGACGTTACCGAGGTCAATATCGAGAAAATGATTCGCCGCCATCCCCATGTTTTCGGGGGGAAAAGAGTCAACACCGCTGAAGAAGTAAAACAAAGGTGGCACCAGATTAAGATGAAGGAGAAAAATCACAGGTGCAAGACGTCGATCCTTGATTCCGTTCCTCCAGGGCTTCCTGCCTTGGTTCGTGCCTACCGAATCTCCGAACGAGCGGCAAGAACCGGATTTGACTGGAACGATATTGTAGGTGTGATGCAAAAAGTGGAGGAAGAATGGTTTGAATTAAAATCAGAGTTAAGAATCGAGGAAAATCAATCCGGACGGGATTCTGACAAGATCGCTATGGAGTTTGGGGATGTCCTGTTCGCAATGGTAAATGTAGCGCGTTTTTTACACATACACCCTGAAACAGCTTTGAGATCGTCTATAAAAAAATTTGAAAAGCGATTTCAATACATGGAAAAGGTGTTTTCGGAAGCTGGAAGAAGTCTGGAATCCGCTTCTCAAAATGAGATGGAAACAGTATGGGAAGCGGCCAAACAAAAGGCCAAATAATGGCAGAGCCCTTGTCCGTAATCCGACTTGCCGGTTTTCTCGTGCATGAAGACATGCCCCACGCATCCATTGCCGCCCGGCGCTTTGATAAATAGCGGGGCGGGGAACTAAATATAATCACCCCGCTGAAATTTAATATATTCCACATTTGCAGCCAATGCGCATTGTTCGGCAATTTTTCGTAGATTCGCGTCGGGATGCATTGTTTCGTCAAATTCCTTCATAAGCCGGGTCGCATGATTTTTGATTGAAATGATAAGCGGCTCGATGTCTTTTAATGACTTCTCAGGGTTTTCCATTTCTTTTGAATAAGTTTCGAGAAGATCAAGAAGCGTGTTCGTCTCATTCAGTGCGTTTGCTGAAGGATCTTCAATTTTAACATATGATGGGGCTATGATTTCGCTCGCAGCGTCTGCTTTTCTTGCGGATGCCTTTTGAATTTCATCCGTTTCAAGCATCGCCTTCAAGGTATTCTGAAACAGGTTGCTATCTTGTCGGTTTATTTTTGAATGATTGGAAATAAGCGTTCCTTGAGAAATACCTGATATTTTGTCCATGGGAAAAAACCTCCTTTTTCATGGGAATTGAGTAATGACTCGTTCTATCACGGTTATTTCGGAATGAAAAACGAAGAGTTTTAAATCTTTCGGTTTATCTGTTTCATCATTCGATTATTCTGTATTTCCAGTATAAAAATTTTACCAGGAATGGAATAGAATCGATATGCTCCTTGAAGGGATCATCACCGTCCATCCCGGTCTTTTTATTTTATGCAAAAAAAAGGCCAGCATTGACGCCGGCCCTCCTGCAAAATGATAACTTATTGAAAAAAAAATTAATAAACGATTTGTTTCACCAAGGCAGGAAAAAATACAAATGCCACACCGGAAAATTTTTCCCGCCGGATATCGACAGGTCAGACAAACTCACCGATGATTGAGGCGATGATCTTTTCAGCGATTTTATCTGAATCAATACGATACCTGTCTTCCAAAATTGCCTCCCTGATTTTTTCCACCTTTTCAGACCTTATTTCAGGGATTGATGCCACTGCTTCTTTCGCCAATTTCATTTCTTTGCAAGTATCCGAGAGGCTCACAATTATATCTTCCCTCGATGTCTCTTTTTTTTGCCCGGTTGGCTGCTGTTCACGAATATTTAACCGGCTGCTTTCCGTCGGTTCCTTGACATAAGTCGGTCTTTCATAATTGCCTGCGACATCCAACGTATTCATATCATACCTCCCGACCAGAGCGCCTCACGTTTTTCAATCGTTTCACCAGCCAACTTTTCAAGCCGTTTAATTAAAAAAACGGAATCTTCTGTTGAAAGCGTATGCGGCCTTTTTTGATTGCTCTCATCGATTGTGTTAAAAACGAATTTGCCTCTTTCTTGATTTCTTGGTTTAAAATGGGCTTTATCTTCCATACGGTTTTTTCCCTCGATTTCTTGGATACCATTTTCAAGGGAGCCGAAACGGCTGATTCGTTCAAGAATATCGGTTGCGACTTTTTCGATGATCGTTTCTCGCTTTCCTTTTGAAGGCATATTGATTCTGTTGACGGATGATTTTGTTCCGAATTCGTTTTGACGTTCCGAATATTCACTTTGACAGAGTCGTCTGCTGTATACTTTTATCACGTTGTGTATTTGATAAGATGGAATGTGCATAAAGGACTCTCTTTACCCATTAGATCGGAAAGGATTTTGAAAACTTAAGATAAAAATATCCTTAAATGTAAAAAACTTACGCCATATCGATAATTATGTAACATTATCTGCCATGACCGATAACAAGGGGCGGCAATGGTTTCGTTTCGCTTCCTATTGTTTATTTTCAATCATCGTAATGGGCCCCGGTCCTTGTGCCGGTTTTCAGAGAAGTCGCTTTTTGGATTATCATCTCGTTTGTCCATTCGTCCGGATTTTCAATCCGGGTTGCCTTGGAGCCGGCATCGTAGGAGCCTGCCTTAAGAATCATTTCAATGGCAAGCTGTGCGGTATCCTTTGAGTTAAAGACATTTACCATCAAGTTGTAGGCAAATTTTTCCACCCGTTGGGCCATTCTTTCTTTTATTTCCTTGGGTTGACCAAGAAGCTTGTTTTCAAACGGAAGGTTAAGCTTTTTATAGTCCCCCTTTTTAAGGCCCTTGGATTTTGCATATTCCGTCATTTCTTTCCACATTTTTTCAGTTACGCCTTCACCTTCAACCTTTATAAAGTTTCCATCGGGATCAAATATCGCGTTTCCATAGTCGTTGACTTCAAGTCCCCATGAGATCATCTGGAGCGCTGTGGCTACGTTTGCCTTGGTGGTCCGGGTTTTGGTGGCGATTTCTCTCAGTCTGTCCGAATTGTTACCGGATGTTCCGTGCTGTGCGCCGGAGACTTGATATTTAGTCAAAGCGGCATGAATTTCAGCCGTCAGATTTACCTGTATTCCCTTGTCGCTTTCTTCAATGCCGTGGGTTGTTCCGTTGTTTAAGGCAATCCAATCCGGAAAAATATCGTGAGCATTTAAGCCTTGTATGAGAAATAAAGCTTCTTCCGGTGTTGATAATCCAACTTTGCCCTTGATTTCACCGACTTCGGTTTCAAGTCCCGCCCATTTGGGAATAAAAGGATTCAGTTCGATATTGGCAAGAAGATTCTTGTCATCGGGAAGATGCGATGCGTCGATCGCAATCGAGGTGATACCTGCCTCAAACAATGTCGGGATCTCGATTTTTGCCGGCTCGATCTCGCCTTCTTCTTTGATTCCATAATGATCGGCATGGATCGCTACGGGAATCGTGATGCTCATTTCGTTACACAGGGAATCGACCTGCCTTGCGAGATTCCAAAAATTGACAGCGCAGTAAGCATTCGCTCCGCCTTCGGATCTGGCAATCTCAATAATGACAGCGGCGTTTGCCCGCTGAGCAGCTTTCAGAACGCCTCGGATGATAAAATAGTTTCTGCCGTTTGCGGCCATGGCGATGGTATTGCCCTTTGCAAGCATCGCTTTATCAATATACTTTCCACTGACAATTAATGCCCTCGAGTGGGGAAACAGTCTTGTAATGTTAGGTGGACGCCCTATTTCAAGGGCTTTTTGAAAATCTGCCGAAGTGCTGAAAGTTTTTCCCGGCATTGTTTAGCCTCCTTGTAAGGTGGATTGGTGTATCTGTTTTGTTTTTTCCGTGAACCGCAGATCGAGACCAATTTGGACCCCGCTGGCAGCTTGCGCGGTTGGCAAATAAATACAGAAATTCATTCGTTGCAAGAGATGGATTTCCGTCGTTTGTTCGCTTTCGTTTCAAACGGTATGGTTTGTTAAATGAAAAGCTCATCGGCAGCCTTCCAGATTATTTCACTTGCCATTCAACGGATCGGCAACCATGGATCTTTTCGATCGTTTTATATTTAGCTGTGGTGAATGCGTTTTTGTATGAAATTATATGTTGAGACATCCCAAACAATTTTTCAATCGAGGTTTGGTCTCTCTCAGTCATCTCTGATTGATGATCTGATAAGCCTAAGAATTTCAGATACTTCTCGTTTGTATGATAAAGGAGCGCATAATTCACCCCATCCCTTTTGAAACTGGAATAGCCCGTTATAGGCAGTGTCGTGGTATGATCGAATCTGGTGAGGGATATTCTGCTCGTTCAAAATTGAATCAATGAGCTGTGCCTCAATTGTATTGTCTAAAACGGCAACCTTGATAAACTCCTTTTCATTCGTTTGGTTCATGTTCGAATTTAAGAATATATCGGTTGACCTTTCAGAAATATCTTAAAAAAAGGGTGTGATAAAAAAATACTACTCTGATGTTGCAGAGAAAAAGAACCTAAGCATAGATGTTGATCAATAAACCAAGCATACTGGTTTCCGGCATTGAAACATGGCTTTTTTCGTTATACATGCCGCCTTGGTAAAACGTTTCCATAAAAGGTTCATATCGGTTGATCCGTTTATAAAGGTGCTCCGTTTCAATAGTATTCGGACAGTTTGCTCGGCAGTTGCTGACAATGCGAGGCGGGCGGACGATAATATCCTGTTTTTTGCCGAGATACGGAACCAAACTGTAATTTGTTGAAGGGGTGATCATTATTTGTACGTGGTCGATCTTTGATGATTTCTCAAAAAACTATTTTCTCGGATGTCCAGCCTTTTAAATTCACGAACCTTGATTCTCCAAGCGTTTTTTTGTAAAAAAGCATACGATGTTTTCGTGATGAAGAAAAGGCTTTCACCGCAATGCCAAAAAACATTATTTTATCTGTTCGGAGGAAAAAAATTTATCAATTAAAACCGGTCACAAGCAAAAAATCTAACTGCGTTAAAAATATAGAAAAATATGGTAAGGTGTCAAGGAAATAAATTCATCCGTTTATGGTGAGTTTTTATTTTTTGGTCGGTTCCTATAAAATCTTTTATGCTTACATTTCTTTTTTTGTTTGCGTCAAGAAAACCATGGGGGGTCCTTTGGGTTTCTAATCGGACGATTGTTCCGGATGGAAGCGGTGCATATCCGAGCCAAGTTTTGGAATGATTATTGCAATTGATTTCCGTCAATATTTGCTTAATAATATAAAAAAAAGTTGAAGCATGAATTGCGCAATTCAAATTTGGCTTAAAAAAATAATCCTCAGACGAAACCCATAATTTTTAGGAAAGAATCTGAAATGATGTTTCGGTCTCTTAAAAAAAATATTTATATTTTACTTGCGATTTCTCTTTGGTTTTTCTGGGCATGTGCACCGAAACCGGTGATTCTGCCGGTTCCGCCGAAACTAGACACGGGGGATATTTTGTTTTCGGAGGCTGAAAAATTGTTTGAGGAAAAATTGTATGACAAGGCGCTTGAGAGTTACGAGGGATATCTTTCCCGATTTCCTGACAGGCCCCTCGCCGCTGCGGCTTTATTAAAAATCGGAGCAATATACACGGCACGAGGGAAAAATCTGGAAGCTCGAAATGCCTATCAGCGTCTGATTAACGAATATCCGGACAGTTCCTTTATTCCCGATGCGGAAGTAGAGATTATGGTCATCCTGTACAACGAGAGCAAATACCGGGAAGTTATTGATCAGGCGAATCGGATACTAGCAGGAAGGATCCCTCAATTTTATCTTCTTAAAACCAATATTCTTCTCGGGGATACCTATGTGGCACTGGATTCCCCGGACGACGCTTTTTATTCTTATGCTGCGGCATATAATCAGGCGGACCATCTGCAGCAAGAAAGCATCCTGATAAAATTAAAAGAAGCCCTTGAGCGGATGAATTCAGCGGAGATGACATCGCTTTTAACCCGTCTCGAAGATAACGAGCCAAAAGGGTATCTGATGTATCATCTGGGACTCAACAATGCCCGGGAGGGAAAATATGACGACGCGCTACGGCTGTTTTCGTCGTTTATCGCAAAGTTTCCCGAACACGAATATGCCGAAAAGGCAAGGGGTTTGATTGAAAATTTGAGTAAAAAGACCATGTATGATCCTTCTGCAATCGGATGTATGCTTCCACTGAGCGGCCCTTATAAAGTTTATGGTGAGAGGGCGTTAAGAGGGATTGAATTTGCGCTGAGTCAGCATAATTCCCGGAATATTCATCGCCCCTTAAAAATAATCATAAAAGATACTGAATCGGATTCAAATAAGGCGGTTCAGGCAGTAGAAGAACTGCATCAGGAGAATGTCGCCGCTATTCTCGGTCCGATTATTACAGCAGAAGCTGCTGCCATGGTTTCTCAGGCAAAAGGAATTCCCATCATTACCCTGACTCAAAAAGATAATATTACCGATATCGGTGACAATGTTTTCAGAAATTTCCTCACCCCGATCATGCAGGTCCGAACGATCGTATCCTATGCAATCGAGGAACTCGGAGTAAAACGTTTCGCCATTCTTTACCCGGATGAAAATTATGGTACCACTTTCATGAATCTTTTTTGGGATGAAATCATCGCCTTTGGCGGCAAGGTCGTTGGTTTGGAATCATACAATCCGGCTCAAACGGATTTTGCTGATCCGATCAAAAAGCTTGCGGGGTGTTATTATGAAGTGCCGGAAGATCTCAAAAACCAGGTCCAGCAATCAGCGGATGTAGAAAGGCCGGATGATCTGGATCATCATGGCGGAAACAGGGAGAAGGAAGATTCCAATGTGATTGTTGATTTTGACGCCGTTATCATTCCAGACGCGCCCAAGAAGGCCGGCCTTATTATTCCACAGTTGGCATTTCACGATATCGGAAACGTCTATCTTTTTGGTACCAATCTCTGGCACTCTGATACGCTGATAAAAATGGCCAAGGAGTATCTTCAGGGAGCCATGATGACGGATGGCTTTTTTGCGGAAAGTTCTTCGGATGTAGTCAGGAATTTTGTCAGCGGTTTTGAAGATGTATTTCGTGAAAAACCTGGATTTATCGAAGCTGTGGCCTATGACACAGCCATGATTGTCTTTCAAAAGTTGGAATGCCCCGATATCTGTTTCAGAAGTGCTTTGCGGGATGAACTCGCCCGACTCCATTCTTTTCAGGGCGTCACAGGGATCACTTCATTCGGCGTTAATAGAGACGCGGTAAAGAAGCTTTATCTTCTCCGCGTTAAAGGCCGGCGATTTGTGGAGCTGGGCTACGAATGAAAACGATTTTCAAAAACAATATCGATATGTTGCAAAAAAGCCGCGGTTGGCGAAACGGTTTTGTCTAGTCCCCAATGAATTACAGAGATTCTTCGTTTTGTAAAGAACCCTGACCGGTTGCTTCCAGCACATTGAGCCACAGGTTGCCTGTCGGGTTAACCTGTTTTCGTTTTCCGGCGGACGCGCTGATTGGCAGATGCACAAATTGATTGTTCCATCGACCGATCAGGAGTTTTGTTTTTCCTGCAAGTCCGGCATGAACCGCCGCGCGTCCTAAAAAGCTGCAAAACACCCGGTCATTGGCATTTGCCGGCAAACTTCTTATTATATAGCTGGGATCGATGTATTTTAGAGCGATATCTATTTCTCTGGTCTTGAAATAGGATGTTATCGATTCTTTCAAAAACAGTCCGATATCCTTCAGCCTGACATTGCCTGATTCGTCAAATTCTTTTTTGTTATCTTTGAAAAACTTCTGTCCTGCTCCTTCGGCGGCAACGATTACCGCGTGCCGTCTGAGGCTTAGACGCTTTTCCAGGGCAGACAGAAAGCCGTTTGGACCCTCGAGATCAAAATCGACCTCCGGTATCAGTACGAAATTTACATCCTGTTGGGCGAGTGAAGCCGTAGCGGCAATGAAACCGGAATGTCTTCCCATCAGCTTGATAAGACCGATTCCATTCGGATACCCTTCCGCTTCATTATGCGCTCCTTTGATTGCCTGGGTGGCTACGTCAACAGCCGTATCAAAACCAAAAGACTGGGATACCAGGTGGATATCGTTATCAATGGTTTTGGGTATTCCAACGACACTGATTTTCAATCCTCTTTCTGCGATGTTATCCGCGATTTTGCTGGCCGCCATAAGCGTTCCGTCTCCACCGATCATAAAAAGGACGCCAATGTTCATTCTTTCGAGGCTGTCGACGATTTCTTCTATAGCCTGGGGGCCTCTCGAGGATCCGAGAATCGAACCGCCCATTTTTGAGATATTGACAACGGAATCCGGTTTGAGTTCCATCACATCGTGACCGTATGATGGAATAAATCCCTGAAGACCGTAACGAATACCGTAAATATGCCGTACCCCATACCCGTAGTATAGTCCCAAAACAATCGACCGAATAATATCGTTCAGGCCGGGGCAAAGCCCGCCGCATGTGACAAGTGCGCATCGGAGTTTGATCGGATCAAAGTAGATTTTATTTCTGGGCCCGGCCAGTTCAAATGAAGTGATCGTTTTGCCGGCCGTGATCGTTCTGCACAGGTTGTTTACATTGACGTCAATTGTGATCCGGTCATCTTCAGATACAAATCGGCTGATCGGAGTTGCGTTTCTCCATTTTTGAAGGGGAGAGGGTATTTTGGACTCTCCGAGAGTCGGTATTTTTGTTTCAATCCTATTGTAATCCATGGCATCCCTTTCAAACGATACGGTAAGATTCCAAGAATGTTTTCAAATTGTCCAGCCATTTTGGGCTTTCCGGTTTGCCCGGTAAGATCGTATGATCGCGTTCGATGATTCCGATTTCCCGGAGCATTCTTTTCATGTAATAAGCCGGTGCGCCGCTATACAATGAATAAAGGGAATGCAGCATGATGCCGGTTTCCCAAAGGCTTGACTGACGATTTGAATCGTATCCTCCGATGTTGGAACGATGAAGTGAAGATTTTGTTATTTCATACCATTTTACAGGGGTTAAATTGCTTCCGCCCGCAACCACACCGCCCATGCCCGGGTTTTTTAAAAATACGATTTCATCCCCGTCATAGAAAGTAAAATCATTACGAAACCGAACCGCAGCGTGATAGTTGAATGAACGCTTTAAATTTCCGGTGTATATAATGCCGTTTATTGCGGGGTGTTGTGCCATTTTTTTGAGGACAGCGGTCCGTATGTTTTTGTGCTTTACCTGGCGTTTGCACTCATGAACCAAGGCAGGGAGGTTTTCGATCACCATGGGAAAGCGTGTCTGTGTCATGAGGTCCCGATACATTTGCGGAAGGCCTCTATTGCTGTGATATAAAAGAGGGCAGTCCACCCAGAATAGATTTCCGGGATACTCGATGCGGTTTATAAAAGATTCCACATCTGCCATGAAGGTAAACGTATTTTCAAGATTTTGCCCGGTGATATTGATGAATACGGCGCGTCGTCCCCGTATCGTTTCAAGAGCCGATTCAACCAGATAATGTCGGGTATTTCCAGGAAGCAGATGTCCTTCTCCCCAGATTGGATCCGCAAGGAGTATCCCGTCGACATGTCGCTCGATGTGGCCCAGAAGGCTTTCAAACGAGCGTAAATCAAGTGTATGATCCTCTTTCAAAGGTGTTATGACGGGGCAGATAAGGCCTTTTGGAGGTACTGGATATTTAGGTTCCATTGAATTTAAAACCGCCTTTGCCTAATATATCATGCAGATGTAAAATCCCTTGAACTTTTCCGGATGGACTGGTTATCGGCAGTATCGTTATCTGGTATTTTTCCATCATATTCAGCGCGTCGTAAGCCGCAGTATTCGGACCGACGGTTCGAGGATTTTTGGTCATGGCATCTTCGGCCATCAACTCAAAAACAGGCGTTTTTTTAAGAATTAAACGCCGGATGTCTCCGTCGGTGATAATACCGACAAGGGTACGATCTTTTTTAACAACCAGCGTTGCGCCCAACTTAAGACAATCGATTTTACTGAGCGCCTCCTCCATTGTGGACCCAGCAAAAACATAAGGGACGGATTTCCCGGTTAACATCAAATCGCTGACTTTTTTGCAAAGCCGCTGCCCGAGGGCGCCGCCTGGGTGAAACCTTTTGAAATCGCTGGATTTGAATTTCTTTTTCTGAATCAGCACAACGGCAAGAGCATCGCCCATAGCGAGAAGCGCTGTGGTGCTGGCAGTGGGAGCAAGGCCTAAAGGGCAGGCTTCCCGCCCCACCCCGGTATCAATCACGAGATCGCTCAGGCCGGCCATTGTGGAAGTTTTATTGCCGGTAAAAGTAATAATTTTGCATCCGATTCTGCGAATGTTGGGTAGAAGGATGTTCAGTTCATCCGTTTCACCGCTGTTTGAAAGGGCTAAAAAGATGTCATCCGGGCATACGATACCCAAGTCTCCATGCATCGCCTCGACAGGATGCAAAAAAAAAGACCTTGTCCCGGTGCTGTTAAGCGTGGCCACGATTTTCTGCCCCACGAGGCCGGATTTTCCGATACCTCCCACGATGACCCGACCTTTGGTAGAATAGATAAGTTCAACCATTTGGGTGAAATTGTGGTCGATACGATCGATTAAATTAAGGATGCCTTCTGCTTCTATCTTGAGGACCTCAATTGCCTGTTTAATAATCATAGACCCGTAGTTTCCCGTGCGTGTTTTTCGATCCTGCAAAATCGTTTTTGTAAATTTATGTCGATCCGTGAATATGTCCGGGATCGTATATTACTCCAGAGAAGGAAATCAAAAATATACCCTTTTATATAGGCAAGCTTGGCAATTTTTAAATCAAAAATCAAGCGCTCTTTTTATGAAACTCCCGCAGAATACCCCGTCATTTATGGCGGGGATGAATGCGGTGCAGGAGTAAGGGGGATGCAATCCCCATCCTTGCCCTTTTCAAGAAGCCCCGCCTTTTAAGGCGGGGAGTTTCACTGAAAAACAGGCGCCTTGCATCTACAAAAAATTCTCTGGAGTTTTTATCTGTATCTTCATCCTTATGGATCGATGCCCTCCGATCGTTGCAACGGGAATCTTCAGCAGTGGAGACTTTTCACCGATTTTTGAATTCGTTTGCGGATACAAATCAGAGCAATATTCGTAGAAAGGGTTGATTTTCGCTACATTTGACTTGACAAGCTAAAATTGGAAGATTATATTTTTTTGCTTTATTATTCGGGCATAAAAATACCGGGCTTTCTTTGAATTTAGTAAAACCGAAAGGGGGTGATTAAATTGGAATGCGCAACGATTAAAAAAGGTATGAATTGTCCTTTTATGACTTCAAAGGGATGTTCCTACAATGGCGGAAGCTGCCGTGAGATTGTAGAGCAGTGTAAGGGATGCAATCGCGTTATGGAGGTTTCTTCTGGTTTCTATTGCGCGGCTTTTCCCGATCCTTCGTTAAAGTGGAAAAACGGAAAATGCAACCTCGCATCTCATGTGGCTTCAGCTTCTGCCTCAACCACTGTGAAGCTCAATCCGTTGAAGGCTTCCAAGAGAGGGAGTAAGTAATGCGGCTCTCTATCCATCCGTGAAAAACCCCGCACAACTTCGGTGCGGGGTTTTTGTCTATCGCCCATCGACAAAACTTTCTCATCCTCTTGATTTTTCATATTTTTTCCCTTGACAGGATTCCGGTCAAAACTGTAAAAGTCACCGTTATTCGCAATCGCTCAAAAATTTTAGAAAGTTATCAGTTAGGGGAGTCGGATTTATGGATCCCATTGCAGAACAACTCAACCAGATTATTAAAAAAGAAAATCCATATATTATAGAGATGCTGTCTGATATCGGGAAAAATCTCTTTTTCCCGAAAGGCATCCTGATCCAAAGTGCAGAGGCATCGAAAAGAGCACACCGTTTAAACGCGACTATCGGAATTGCCACGGAGCAGGGAGAAATTATGTGCTTTCCCTCTGTCATGGAAAAAATGGAGGGTATTCGGCCGGAAGAAGCCCTTACGTATGCTTCGTCTTTCGGTCTGCCTGCATTAAGAAAAATTTGGCAGGATTCGATGTTTCAGAAAAATCCTTCTCTGAAGAATAAGGCGATCAGTCTGCCCGTGGTAACCTGCGGAATTACTCACGCCGTGGATATTTTCGGAGATCTCTGGGTTGATCCGGGCGATGTGATTATCCTGCCGGAAATGATATGGGCAAATTATAAAATGATATTAAATCTCAGAAAGGGTGCGCGGATCAGCCAATATAAGATGTTTACAAAAGACCGAGGTTTCAATCTCTCGGCTTTTGAGGAACTGATAAAAAAAGAGGCTCAGAGAAATGACAAGATTATTGTTCTGCTGAATTTTCCCCATAATCCCACCGGCTATACCGTGGCGGAAAACGAGGGAAAGCGCATCGTCGAGATTTTGACGGGCTTTGCGGAAAACGGTACAAATCTTGTTGTCCTGACCGATGATGCCTATTTCGGGCTTTTTTACGAAAAGGAAAGCTTGCAGGAATCGCTTTTTGCTCTTCTTTGTGATCGACATCCGAGGTTACTTGCCGTAAAAGTAGACGGCGCCACAAAGGAAAATTTTGCCTGGGGATTACGGGTTGGTTTTATCACCTATGGATGCAGCACCGAAGGCGACCCATCATCCGTATACGAAGCGCTTGAAAAAAAGACGGCGGGATGCGTAAGAGGATCCGTTTCCAACGCCTCCCATCTGGGGCAGTCAATTGTGCTGAGATCCATGCAGGATGAAAAGTATCCGAACGAAAAACAGGAAAAATTCGGAATCCTTAAAAAACGGGCGATGCGTCTGAGACAGGTCCTTCAGGATCCCAAGTATAAGGATGCCTGGGATGTTTATCCTTTTAATTCCGGCTACTTCCTTTGCATTCGGCTGAAATCCGTGGATGCTGAAAAACTTCGGGCGCATGTTTTGGAAAAATACGGAGTCGGGCTTATTTCTCTTGGAAAAGAAAATATAAGGATCGCGTTTTCATGCCTCGAAGAGAGTGACATACGCATTCTGTTTGATATTATTCTTCAAGGAGTAGAAGATCTCAAAAACGCTGAATAGATAATGACAATTTCAGCTCGATTGAAAAAATGGTTTGCTTCATTCGCCGCCAAAGAGAGATCGATCCATATCGCCCATGCGGGCAAATGGGCTTTTTATTTTATACTCATTGGCATCATAGCCGGTTTCGGCTCGATTGTTTTCCATTATCTTTGCCAAATCGGCAGTCATTATTTTCTTGATGTCGCAGCCGGCTACCGTCCGCCCACCCCTGCCGGAGAACAGCATCTGATCCCAACCACGAATCATCCCTTTAACCGTTGGATTCTTCTCGTTTTACCGGCTTTTGGAGGTATTCTCAGCGGATGGCTTGTCTACACATTTGCCCCGGAAGCAGAAGGCCACGGCACCGATGCCGCCATTGATGCATACCACAACAAAGGGGGATTCATACGCGGCAGGGTACCCATTATTAAAACCATCGCTTCGGCCATTACGCTGACCTCCGGGGGTTCCGGAGGAAGGGAGGGGCCGATTGCTCAAATCGGAGCTGGATTTGGGTCTTTTCTGGCCACAAGCCTGAAGTTGTCGCCACGAGAACGGCGGATCATGATGGCAGCCGGGATTGGAGCCGGCGTCGGAAGCATTTTCCGGGCTCCATTGGCGGGCGCTCTCTTTGCCGCCGAGGTGCTGTACAGGGATCCGGAATTTGAATCCGAAGTAATCATGCCTGCCGGAATTTCTTCCGTCGTGGCGTATTGTTTGTTTTGCCTGGTGTACGGTTGGGGTTCTCTTTTCGATTCACCGGATTTTGTGTTCAGCAATCCATTGGAATTGGGCCCTTACTTGGTTCTTGCTCTTGTTCTTGTCGGCATGGCCGTTTTCTATATTAAATCCTTTTACGGAGTTACCCGCCTTTTTAAATCCGTGCATATTCCCAATCACATGAAGCCCGCTATCGGAGGGCTTTGCACGGGAATGATCGGTTTTTTTTTGCCTCAAACACTTTCTTTCGGGTATGGTTTTGCCCAGCAGGCGCTTTATAACGAGCTTTCGATTTCGGTTTTGTTTTTTCTTGCGGTTGGAAAAGTACTTACTACATCTTTTTCCATCGGATCCGGTGGGAGCGGAGGCGTTTTTGGTCCTTCAATTGTCATAGGCGGTGCAACGGGAGGGGTGGTTGGAAAAGTGTTTTATCAAATTATGCCGGGCGTGGTAACGGAACCCGGGGCATTTGTGGTTGTCGGCATGGCTGGTTTTTTCACCGCTGTCTCCAACACCCCGATTTCAACCATTATTTTTGTTTGTGAAATGACCAATTCATATCACCTGCTTCTGCCAAGCCTTCTGGTATGTTCGGTTTCTTACCTTGCGGCTCAAAAATGGACGATCTATAGCAAGCAGGTGAAAAGCAAAATTGACTCGCCTGCGCATACCGGAGATTTCTTCGTGGATGTTTTGCAGAGCATTCGGGTGAGGGATTTGATGCATTTGGTCAAAAAGGTCAATCTAATTCCCCAGGATATGACCTTCAGGGATTTCAAGGGCTATTTTTCCCAGACCAAGCAGCATTATTTTCCGGTGATGGATCAAAAGAAAAGACTGATCGCAATATTTTCCAGCACGGATGTCAGGAGCGTGCTTTTTTCGCCGGAAATTGAATCGCTCGTCGTAATGAAGGATATCGGTACTTCTGAAATCATTGTTACAACCCCTTCGGATGATCTGAATGCGGTTCTTAAAAAGTTTACCATAAAAAACATTGATAGCCTTCCCGTGGTTAAGGAGGATGATTATGGTACACTGATCGGGATGCTGAACCGGAGAGAAGTGATTTCTTTTTACAACCAGCAGATTCAGAAAATCAAAAATAAGGATTGAAGCATGCTTGGCTGGAACATGCGAAGGCACCTCCGGGCAAGAGATTGAGTGATTGTCTGAAGCAAGGCAGGTACGTACAGCAAGGTTCAAGGATTCATTCGTCGGCATGGATGGGTTTGGCAGCCTATCTTACACTATTTTTGGGTTAATACTGGACATTCATGAGAAACAATCCATGGGCGGGTGCCGTTGCACCGGCCCGGCCGCGATTTTTTGATAGAAGTATTTCCCTGAAACCATCCGGGGTGATTTCGCCGAATCCAACATCAACGAGAGTACCTACAATATTTCGTACCATATACCGCAAGAAACCGTCGGCTCTGATCGTAAAAACAAGATGCCCTGTTGTGCAATCATCGATAAGATTTGCCTCCATGATACACCTTGTCGTATGGGATCTGGGGCTTCCGGCGGCTTCAAAGGCTTTAAAGTCGTGAGTGCCGATAATATGAACGATTGCCGACCGCATGGCTTCCACATCAAGTCGCTTTCGAACAAACCAGGCATATTGCCGACAGATCGCGGCAGGAATTGACCGGTTCAATATGCGATATTGATACGTCTTGCTTTTTGCGTTGTATCGTGCGTGAAACATTTTATCCACTTGGGTACAGCTTGTAATTATGATATCTTCCGGAAGAAGGCTGTTGAGTCCACGCTGAAGAATTTCAGGAGTTAACCCGGTGTCACAGAAAAAATTTGCTACCTGGCCGAAGGCATGCACCCCTGCATCGGTCCTTCCCGCAGCGATCAGGCGGACTTTTGTTCCGGTCATGGTGAAAAGCCTCTGCTCGATTTCTCCTTGAATGGTAGAATCGTTCCTTTGGATCTGCCAACCATGGTAGGAACTGCCGTCGTACTCAATGATGAGTTTAAAATTTTTCAGCATCTGTTGTTCCGTTCAGACTCCGATCGGTTTTATTTGTATGTGAGCATTTTTTATAAAATCTTTAACTTCTTTCCCTATATCCGATGCGGGAGCTTCCTAAAATGAAAGATGGATGAAACCATCAAATTGACAATCCCGGCGCCTTTTGTCAATTCAAAAACAGTCGGAGCTTAAATCGGCGGAACGCCGGATAAAGCGAATATTTTTTTAAACATGATAAGAAACAGGAATTAAGAATTATGGAAAATATCACCTGCCCTGGTTTCACGGCAGCCGCCGTTGCCGCCGGATTGAAAAAAAACAAGGAAAAAGACCTTGGCCTCATCTTTTCGGAGGTGCCGGCCAGTGTCGCCGGGGTATTCACAAATAACAGGGTGCAAGCGGCACCGGTTCTCCTTGACAAAGAGCGAATAAAGTCGGGCGCTTGCCAGGCCGTCATTGTTAACAGCGGAAATGCCAACTGCTGCACCGGCGATCAGGGAATGCAAAATGCGCGCATCATGGCCGGGCTCGCTGCATCCAGCCTGAACATTTCTGAAAATCTCGTACTCGTCGCTTCTACGGGCGTTATCGGAAAGCCGCTTCCCATCGAAAGGATTGAAGCCGTGATTCCGGATCTTGTCAAAACGCTTAAACCTGAAGGGATTTCCGATCTTGCCCGGGCAATAATGACCACGGATCAAGTCCCGAAGTGGGTATCCAAAAAGGGTGTTTTTAAGGGTCATCCTTTCACGGTAACCGGGGTTGCCAAAGGGTCGGGAATGATATCTCCGGATTTGGCAACCATGCTTTGTTTTATTTGCACGGACATCGGCGCTCCGCCGGATCTGTTGAAAAGAGCTCTTTCCGTATCGGTTGATCAATCTTTTAACCGAATCACCGTCGACGGGGACACAAGCACAAATGACACAGTCATTCTGATGGCAAATGGTTTATCGGGAGCCGTTATTGCAACGGAGGAGGATCGAATATCTTTTCAGTATGTTCTCGATGATGTACTGATGCTTCTTGCCGAAAAGATCGTAAGAGATGGTGAAGGAGCCACAAAATTGATTCGAATCGAAGTAAAAGGTGCGTTATCGGACAATGATGCGAGAAAAGTGGCCAATACGATTGCCAATTCAAACCTTGTGAAGACCGCTTTTTTCGGTGAAGACGCCAATTGGGGGAGAATCCTCGCAGCTGCCGGTCGGGCGGGTGTTTCGTTTGACCCGGAAAGCACGGATATTTTCTTTGATGACGTTTTGATGGTTAAAAATGGTGTGGGATGCGGAGACTCAGCCGAGGCGGAAGCG
>Ga0116141_10000166_pt1 | contig 45756 bp, 47 predicted proteins | sample AD_UKC097_MetaG_FD_89744 | JGI IMG/M metagenome (GOLD analysis project Ga0116141, IMG submission 89744) | Active sludge microbial communities of municipal wastewater-treating anaerobic digesters from USA - AD_UKC097_MetaG | ecosystem: Engineered > Bioreactor > Anaerobic > Digestate | place: USA...
CGTCCAGCGTCTTCAGGTAGCCGTTGGCGCGCACGGCGTATTCGGCCTCGCCGATCTCCACCACCGAGCCGCCGGCTTCCTGGTTGGCGCGGCCCACCGCGGACGCCACCATGCCCTGCGACACGCCATAGGCGGCCAGCCGGTCAGGATCGAGCACGATCTGGTACTGCCGCACCATGCCGCCCACGCTGGCCACCTCGGCCACATCGGGCACGGTCTTGAGCTCGAAGCGCAGGAACCAGTCCTGCAGCGCCCGCAGCTGCGCCAGGTCGTTGTTGCCGCTGCGGTCCACCAGCGCGTACTGGTAGATCCAGCCCACGCCGGTGGCATCCGGCCCGATCGACGACTTCGCCCCGGCGGGCAGGCGCGACTGCACCTGGTTCAGGTACTCCAGCACGCGCGAGCGCGCCCAGTACAGGTCGACCCCGTCGTCGAAGATCACGTAGACAAAGCTGTCGCCGAACATCGAGAAGCCGCGTACGGCCTTCGTGCCGGGCACCGACAGCATGGTGGTGGTCAGCGGGTAGGTGACCTGGTTCTCGACGATCTGCGGCGCCTGCCCGGGCCAGCTGGTGCGGATGATGACTTGCGTGTCCGACAGGTCGGGCAGTGCGTCCAGCGGCGTGCGCGACAGCGCCACCATGCCCCAGGCGGTGAGCAGTGCACTGGCCAGCAGCACGAGGAAGCGGTTGGCCAGGCTCCAGCGGATGAGCGCGGCGATCATTTGCCGGCTCCCGGCGCCACGCGCTGCACGCTCGTGATCTGCGGCACGTCGCCGTCCTGCATGCGGAACTCGATCTCGACCTGCTCGCCCGGCGCCAGATCACGGGGGCGCCGCTCGGCGGGCGGCAGCCGGAAGTCCATCACCATCTGCGGCCACTTCATCGACGGGATCGGTGGATGGTCCAGCGTGACGGTGTCGCCGTCGACGGCCTCGATGCGGGCGGGCGTCCGGTGCACGGTGGGCTCGGGCGCGAGAGGTGCAGCCGCGGTTGCGCCAGGGGCCTGGTTCAGCCGCGCCTCCACGCCCCGCAGGGTCGCCTCGGAATCGATCAGGAACTGGCCTGCCAGCACCACGCGCTGGCCGGGCTGCAGGCCGGCCAGGATCTCGGTCTGCCCTTGCGCCTCCAGCCCCGTCTTCACTTCCACCGGCCGGAACCGGCCTTCGGGCTCGGCCAGCAGCACCACGCTGCGGCGGCCGGTGTGGATGACGGCGTCCATCGGTACCAGCAGTGACTTCGCGCGCGGGGGCTCTGCGAAGCGAAGCTGGACGAACATGCCCGGCACCAGCCGAGCCGACGGGTTGGCCAGTTCCAGCCGGGCCTTCAGCGTGCGCGTCGCGGCGTCCACCTCGGGCAGCAGCGCCTGCACGCGGCCCGTGAAGCGCTGCCCCGGCGCTGCCGGGCTGGTGGCCACCACGGCGGCGCCGGGCTTGAGCTGCGCAGCCTGGCTCTCGGGCACCTGGCCCTCGGCCCAGACCGTGGCCGTGCCCTGCAGCCGCAGCAGCGGCATGCCGGGCATCACGGTGGCGCCCTCGCGCGCCATCAGCTCGGTCACCACGCCGCCCACCGGCGCGGTCAGCGTCACGCGGCCCTGCACGCGCTGCTGCTGCGCCACCTGCTCGATCAACGCCTCGCCCATGCCTACCTGCCGCATGCGTGCGCGGGCGGCGTCGCGCAGGGTGTCGGTGCCCGGGCCGGTCATGCGTGCCGCGGCCAGGTAATCCTCCTGCGCCGCCACCCAGTCGGGCACGTACAGGTCGAGCAGCGGCGCCCCCGGGGCCACACGGTCGAAGGTGGCGCGCACGTGCAGCTTCTCGACAAAGCCCATGGCGCGCGCCGACACCACTTCCTGCAGCCGCTCGTTCCAGGCTACGTTGCCGACGGCGACCACCTCCATGGCCAGCGAGCCGGCCACCACTTCGGCGGTGCGCAGCCCCAGGTTCTGCTGCACGCGAGGGCTGACGCTGACGGTGCCTTCATCGGCAGCCCCCTGGCCGCCACCGGCGTAGCGCGGCACCAGCATCATGTCCATGAACGGCGACTTGGCCGGGGCGTCGAAGTTCTTCCCCGGCACCATGGGGTCGTGGTAGTTCTGGATGCGCAGGCCGGTGGCGGGATCGACATCGCCGGCTTTCAGGCCGTCGCGGATATGCCGGCGCGTGGCTGCCTCGCCTTGCGGAATCGTCCACTGCGACGGGTCGGCAGTGGCGGCGGAAACGGCCTCGGGCGCGGCCATCATGGCCATGCCCTGGCTCATGCCGAGCCACCAGGCACCGCCGCCCACGGCGGCCAGCGCCGCGACGGCGGCGAGCGTGATCTTCAGGTTCTTGGGATTCATCGCGAGGCTCCCTCGGTCGGGGTTTGAACGGCGGACACCGTGGGTTCTTGCGGAATGAGGAACGCGAGGCGGGCCCACAGGCGAGCGGTCTGCAGTTCGAGCTCGATGCGTTCCATCTGCAGCGCCAGTGCCCCCCGCCGCGCCTCGAGCACGGCCGCCAGTGGCGCCTGACCGCCGCGGAAGGCCGCCAGCGCGGCGTCGATGCGCTGCGCCGCCAGCGGCGTACGCTCGCGGTCGATCAACGCCAGCTGCGCCAGGCCGGCGCGCCAGGACTCGATCCAGGACTCGGTCTCGAGCCGCCGTTCACGGGCCAGCTCCTCGCGCTCGGCGCGCAGGGCCTCGGCCTGCGCCAGGCGGGCGGCGAGTTCGCGGTCCTGCCGCTGCGGGCGATCCCACGGCAAGGGCAGCGAGACGCCGATGGAGACCATGTTCGAGTAGCGCGAGCCGCGCTGGCTGAACATCAGCTCCGCACTCCAATCGGGCTCGCGCTCCGCCCGGGCAACGACAGCGGCCGCGTCTGCCTCGGCGGCACTGGCGGACAGACGCTGCAGGTCCGGATGCTGATCCAGTCGCTCCGCCACCTCATGCATCCCGACCGCGTGGGCGGCCAGCGCCGGTGGATCAGCCAGGGGGCGGTCAGGTACGTCGCCGGTCCAGCGGGCCAGCGAGCGGCGCGTGTTGGCCACGTCGGACCGAGCCTCGGTGAGGACCTGATCGAGCCGCGCCAGGGACTCCCGGGCGGCGAGCACGTCGGCCGGCGTGGCGCGGGCGCTGCGCAAGGCGGCCTCCGCCGCGTCGATCTGACTTTGGGTCTCGTCGCGCAGGGCTTCCAGCACGCCCAGGCGCTGCTCGGCGGCGCGGCGCTGGAACCAGGCCGCAGCGGTTTCGCGCTGCACCGTTGCCATCCGCGCCAGCCGCTCGGCTTGCGCGACCTCGGCTTCGCGTTCGAAGCGCTGGGCACGGGCGCTGCGCTTGTCGGCCCGCGAGAAGGTCTGCATCACGCCGATGGAGCGCATCGTCATGAAGTCGCGCGTGGTGCTGAAGCGGTCGGCGCCGTCGACCGGCAGGTTGTCCAGCGACAGACGCAGCACGGGATCGGGCCGTTGGGCAGCGGCAATGGCCCGTTCCCGGGCAGCGTCGGCGGCAGCAGCGGCGGCAGCGGGCGACAGGGCCCGCGCCGTGGCCGCAGACACGGCGTCGTGAACCGAGACGGGCTGGCGGACCGCCGTGTCGGCCTGTGCCCGAGCCGCGGCCGGAGACAGGATGATGACAAGCGCGCCGATCTGCGCGCAGGCAAGCAGGCGGCGCGCATGGACGCGCCACCGCATGGGCATGGGGACCATGATGAACAGGACTCCGGCAGGCTCTGCCGCGCTGGGCGCGGACACGGCCATGAACTGATCGATCGCCCGCGGCGAGACCTTCGCCAGCAAGCGGTCAGGGGAGCGCGCCGACGGCGCGCGGTTCGATCAGTTGCCGGTGGGTGGGCGCCAAGGCGTGCCGGGCGGCGCGCTCAAGGCGGTGGGTCCCGGCCGAAAAGCCCGGTCCGAGTTCGACATCGCCGCAGCTGTGCCGATGGAAGGCGCAGGCGCCCACACCACGAGCCCGGCACAGTCGAGGCCATGCTTGCAGAGATGGCCGGTTTCGGCCCAGGTCTGCATGTCGTTGCAGCAGTCGGGAAGGTCCTCGATGCTCAGTTCGCCGGCGATCACCATGGCCTCCATGTCGGACTCCATGGGGCAGGGGGCTTCACTGGCCATGACGACGCCCACGCCCTGCAGCGACATGCAGGCGCACAACAGCAGGGTCAGAAGTCGGCGGATCACACCCGCAGCATACAGCGGCCCTGGCTTGGCTCGCCACGATGGGCAACACCTGCACTTCCGGTGCGCGGGATGACGGCGCGGAACAGCCGAAGCCCAAGACTGATGCGCGAGGAGCCGTGCGCCGATGCGAGGCCGCGTTTGCCGGTCGGATCGGCGAACTCCGGGAGCAGGGGTTGAGAAGCAAGCCGTTGGCAGGACGATGGCTTGTCGGAATCCCCCGACGCCCACCGAGGAACGCCGATGGCTTCTTCCCCATCCCCCGATCCCCGGCCCGTCGTCGTGCTGCACGGCGGGCCTGCCGCTCTGCCGACCCTGCTGGGTAACGGTACGAACGGAACGCCCCGTCTGCCCACGGGCGGCAAGATCCGCGCGGGCATCAAGGTCCTGACCCGCCGGGCTGCCGAGGTGCCGCGTGCACAGGCGATCTACGACCAGGGCCTGAACCAGGGCCAGTCGTTCGACCAGATCGAGCGTGCGCTGGCCGAGGCCTGCCCTGAGCTCAAGAGCCCGCTCGTTCCACGCAATGTGCCGTGGTTCACCGTGCGCGCCCAGGACTTCCCGAACCCGGAACTGGCGACGCAGATCCTCGACCTCCATGGCGAGGACCGCGGCGAGGGCCGGCGCCTCTACCGCTTCCCGGTGGTGTTCCCGACCGATCGCTGGCAGAGCGTGATGCCGCATGAACTGGCGACCTGGGGTGCGCAGGACAAGCGCTTCTGGTCCGAGTATTCGACCGACGGAAGGTGGCGCCACTGCATGACGCACGCGCCGGTGCCGGTTGACGCGACGGGGCGCCGCACGGTGCGGCTGTTCGGCGGCCGCAAGGCGATCCCGCGCGAGGACAACGGCGGGCTGTGCCAGCCGGAGTCCTGCCCGGAGTACCAGCAGCGGCAGTGCAACCTCACCGGACGCTTCCTGTTCTTCATCCCCGGCATCCGCTCGATCAGCGCCTTCGAACTGCACACGCGCAGCTTCTACGCGATGAATGCGGCGATCCGCACCTTCGAGACCGTGGCGTTCCTGCGGGGCGGCCGGCTCGCCGGCTTCCTGGACCGCCAGGGCACGCCGTTCTACCTGACCAAGCGGCTGATGGAGGTGGCGCACATCGATGACCAGGGCCGGCCTGTCCGGGTGCCGCAGTGGATCATCGAACTGGAAGCGCCGGTCGACGTGGCGACGCTCATGCGGGAGCAGGACGATCAGGACACCGTGCTCCTGCAGGCCGATGTTGCCGCCCGCGTGCTCCAGGGGCACCGGGAGGACGCTTCCTCGACGCCTGGGAAGGGGCCGGAGTCCGTCGACGAACCTGTGGCTGCGAGCGACTCCACGGCAGACGGCATGCCGCCCACGCTGGAGCATGTGCTCGGGCGGCTGGCCTCGATGGGCGTGCCTGTTCAGACCTGGATGAGCTATGCGGCCACGCGCTGGGGTCCTGGGTGGAAGCTCAATCCGCAGGGGCGGCAGCGGGCCTTCGGCGAGTTGGAGCGCTTCCGGAACGATCCGAAGGGCTACGCGGACAAGGTCAACGCCGAACTGCAGCAGGTGGCATCGTGAGCGCGCCAGGACGACTGCCAGGCGGTACCGGTGCGCAACGCGCGGAAGTGCCGCGCATCCCGGATGTGCATCCGCGAGCGCACGGTTTGCACCGTCCGGCGCATCGCTTGCGGGTGGCGCATCTGTCCGACCTTCACTATGGCCCGCGCCACCTGGAGGAGGCCGATCGCTGCTTCTCGGTGGCCGTGGACCGCGCCATCGAACTCGCCGTCGATGTGGCCGTGATCTCCGGGGACGCCACCGATCACGCCCTGGACCTGCATGCGCCCGCGGCATTGCGGCTGCTGGCGCAGGTGCAGCGGCTGGCCGACCATTGCCCGGTGCTGATGCTCCAGGGCACGTGGTCGCACGAGCCGCCCGGCACGCTGTCCGTGTTCAGGATGCTGGGAAGCCGCCATCGGGTCTTCGTCGCGGACCGGATCGGTCAGGTGGCGTTGATGGGCAGCGGATCGTCTCGGGACCTGTCGGCGACCGATGCGTCTTCCGCCGACCTTTGGCTCGTGTCCGAAGGCCCGCGATTCGCAGAGGTTCCGCCTGGCGCCAGGGCACTGTTCACCTGCATTCCCTCGATCAACAAGGCGGCCGTCGCGGCAGCGGTCGGCGCCACCGCTGCCGCCGAGGCCCAGGGCGAGCAGCTGGCCCGGCTGCTGCAGGGCTACGCCGGTATCCACGGCGTAGCCCGTGCTGCCGGCGTACCGACGCTCGCGGTGTCGCATGGCACGGTCTTCGGCTGCGTGACCGAGCACGGCGTCCCGATGGCCGGGTTCGACCACGAGTTCACCACCGGGGCGCTGTTCAGCGCCGGCGCGCAGGCCACCTTGCTCGGCCACATCCATCGGCACCAGGCCTGGATCCAAGGGGATCGCGAGCAGCGCCAGTGCATCGCCTACGCCGGGTCCATCGGCCGCTTCCACCATGGGGAGCAGGGCGACAAGGGATTCCTGCTGTGGGAATTCGGACCGGACGGGGTGGACTGTCGCCTCGAACCGACTCCTGCGAGACGGACGCTGGACATCGTGTTCGAGGGCCGACCCGACATGGACCAGTTGCGAAAGGCGGTTCGCGCGCAGGAACTGGCCGACGTCAGCGTGCGGGTCCGATGGACCGTGGCCGACGAGGACCGGCACGAGGTGGACCGCGGTGCCATCGAGCGTGCCCTGTCCGGCGCCGCCGATGTCCAGCTCGAAGGGCGGATCGTGCCCGTGGTGCGCACCCGCGCGCCCGGCATCTCGCAGCTCGTCAGCCTGGCCGACAAGGTCAGGGCCTGGGCCACGGCGACGGACGTCCACGCGCAGCCGCTGCTGGATTGCCTGGAACGGGTGACGACGACCGATCCCGGGGACATCGTCGCGGCGGCCCTGGCGCCGCATCCCGACGAAGTTTCGGGAACTGATGCTTAGCGCAAGTGACTGCTGGTGTGCAGACAGCGGGCGCTTTGCCTGCGCCGAACATGACCCGCTGACGGACCCACAGCAGCCGGTGGTGCACTCAAGGAACGGTCATTCAGGAGCGGAGCCGTGGCCGCGACGGCCGCGGTTGCCATGGGCCCCAGACACATGAGCGCTTGCCGACCTGATGTTCGTCGCTGAGGACACCTGCACAAGCTCGTTCAGGATGCCGCAGTGCCCTGCATTGCGGACACCGACGCATTGCTGGCGTAGCGCTTTCAGCTGCTTCTCCAACTGGCGCAACTCCCGTATGCGCGTGGCGACATGGCCGATGTGCTCGTCGAGCAGCGCGTTGACCTCGCCGCACTCGGCCTGGGGCTCGTCCTTGAAACGCAGCAGCACACGGATCTCGTCCAGCGTCATGTCCAGCGAGCGGCAATGGCGCACGAAGGCCAGCCGCTCGACATGCTCGGGCCCATAGATGCGGTAGTTGCCTTCGCTGCGCGGCGCCTGCGGCAGCAGGCCTTCACGTTCGTAGTAGCGGATGGTCTCGACCTGGGTCTGCGCCGCCAGGGCCAGTTCACCGATCTTCATGGCCGTGTCCCTCTTCAGCTCGCCGCCCTGGGCTGCAGGGCGATGACCGCCAAGCCGGCGAGGCATATTGCGCCACCGACGAGATCCCATCGCGTCGGCATGACACCGTCGACGCGCCACAGCCAGAGCAGCGCCACGACGACATAGACACCGCCGTAGGCCGCATAGGTGCGGCCCGCGGCGCTGGAATGCAGGGTCAACAGCCACGCGAATGCCGCCAGCGACGCCGCTGCCGGCACCAGCCACCAGACCGGGCGGCCTTGCGTCAGCCACCAGCCAGGGCAGGTAGCAGCCGACGATCTCTGCGACCGCGGTGACGAAGAACAGTCCTGTGACGCGAAGGAAGTCGAACATGGATCGGGCTCTCGACGTGCGGGAAATGACGGCCAACGAATCGCAGCATAGCCGCTTGACTCTGGAGCGGCTACAGGGTTTCAAATGCCAATATCGATACCCGGAAGCCCCTCATGAGCGACTCCTGCTGCAGCCGCGGCTGCGCCGCCCCACCCGCCAGTCAGAGCCCGCGCTACCGCCGCGTGCTGTGGGCGGCCCTGTTCATCAACGCGGCGATGTTCGGCATCGAACTCGCCGGCGGCCTGCGCGCTGGCTCGGTCTCGCTGCTGGCTGACGCGGTCGACTTCTTCGGCGACGCGGCCAACTACGGCATCTCGCTGCTGGTGCTGGGCATGGCGCTGACCTGGCGCGCACGGGCTGCGCTCTTCAAGGGCCTGACCATGGGCGCCTTCGGCATCTTCGTGCTGGGCCGGGCCGCCTGGTCGGCCGCCGCCGGCACCGTGCCCGAGCCGGTGACGATGGGCGCGATCGGCGCCCTGGCGCTGGTGGCCAACGTGTCGGTGGCCGCGATGCTCTACGCCTGGCGCGAGGGCGACGCCAACATGCGCTCGGTGTGGCTGTGCAGTCGCAACGACGCCATCGGCAACCTCGCGGTGATGGCTGCCGCGCTGGGCGTTTTCGGCACCGGCAGCGGCTGGCCCGACCTCGCCGTCGCCGCCGTCATGGGCGTGCTCGCGCTGACCGCCGCGCGCTCCGTCATCCAGCAGGCCCGGGTTGAACTGCGCCCCGTGCCGGCGCACGCTTGAGAAGAGGAATGCCATGTCCGACGCCATGCACCCCTTGTTGGCAGCGACGCCGCTGCTGGATGTTCACCACCCGGACATCGAGTCCCTGGTCGCCCGCCGCGACTGGCGCACCCTGAGTCCCTACAACCGCATCGGCGCTGTCTACGACTTCGTCCGCAACGAGATCGCCTTTGGCTACAACGAAGGCGACGAACTGCCGGCATCCCGGGGGCTGGCCGACGGCATCGGCCAGTGCAACACCAAGAGCACGCTGCTGATGGCCTTGCTGCGCGCGGCGGGCATCCCCTGCCGCTTCCACGGTTTCACCATCGACAAGCCGCTGCAGAAGGGCGCGATCACTGGCCTGGCCTACTGGCTGGCCCCGCAACGCATCATCCATAGCTGGGTCGAGGTCAGCCTGGAGGGCCGCTGGATCGCGCTGGAAGGCTTCATCCTCGATGCACCCTACCTTTCCAGCCTGCAGCGCCGCTTCCCGCAGGCGCGCCGCTTCTGCGGCTTCGGCGCTGCCACGCCCGACCTGTCGGCGCCCGGCGTCGAGTGGCGGGGCCAGGACACCTACATCCAGAAGGAAGGCATCGCCGACGACTTCGGGGTGTTCGACAGCCCCGACGACTTCTACGCGCGCCACGGCTCCAACCTGTCGGGCGTGAAGCGCTGGCTGTACGAGCGCGTCATCCGCCACGGCATGAACCGCAACGTCGCGCGCGTCCGCGCCGCGAAGTGGTGAAACCCCACGGCCCGGTCGCCTTGGCGGAACCGAGGCCAACCCTGTAGCCGCTAGACTCTTGCCCGTGTGTCGAATCCTCGCCATCGTCCTGCTTGCCCTTCTGCCGCTCCAGTTCAGCTGGGCGGCCGTGGCGTCGTACTGCGGGCACGAGACCCAGGCCACAGTCGAGCACTTCGGGCACCACGAGCACGAGCACCATGCGGACGTGGGCGGCGACGCCGAGCCGGATGCGGACCTGGCTGCAAACGCCGATGTCCAGGGCGACAAGGCGCCCGGCGCCATGGACCTGGACTGCGGCCACTGTCACGGTACTTGCAGCGCGATGCTGACGCTGCTGTCGGCTCTGCCCGGCTTGCTCTCGGCGGCGCACCCCAGCGCCATCCTCGACGAAGCCGGCGGTGCGCACGCGCCGACCCGACCTGAACGCCCTCAGTGGCTGCCCCTCGCCTGATCGGCGAGGCGGGTCTCTTCCTTCTCTGAAGCCCGTTCGCGCCTGACTGCGCGCCGCTGCCTGCGGCGCCTTCGGGCACGACGCGACCTCTTGGTCGCCGCTTGCCGATCTCCCGTGGGTTGTTATCAACACTGGAGCATCGGGTGACAGCAACGTATCGAACGACGGACTGGCGGCCAAGCTGCTGCTGGCCCAAACCGGTAGCCGCAGGCAACGCAACCAAAGAGACTCAGGCCGCCGGGACGGCGGCGACGTCTCTGGCCAGGCGAAGCGCCCCCAGCGCGGCAAGTCTGCGCGTCGGATCGCAGCAAAGGCACTGTTCAGAAGCAGAACGACATCCACCAGCAGCGCCGTTGTCCTCGGAGGCATGTGGGCGCCGCAAGACGCAAGCGGCGAGATGGCCCGACAACAGGCCAGGTTCGCCGCGCCCCGAAATCCTCGACCGATCAGCCAGCAGTCGATTCCAGGCGTGCCCGCCGCGCTTCGGGGGATTCGTTGCGCATCTCGTTGATGACTTCCTGACGCGTCTTGCCCGGACCGGTGCTCTTGATGGGGAGGGGTGCGTTGCGCTGCATCAGCGCGAGCGTGCCGTCCTTTCGGGCGGCGTCGAGTTCAGCCAGCACTTCGGCGCGCGTCTTGCCGTTCTTGGCGTGATCCGGGTGGTACGTGAATCCGGCTTCGCCGCCGGCAGCGTGGTACAGCGACGTGGCCTGCGACAAGCCTGGCAGAGCGACGGCGGTGATGACGGCAACGGTGGCGAACGCAAGTTTGAACAAGCTCATGGTATTCATTCCTTGGTTGAGAAGTTCCCGCAAGCAACCTGCAGCGGGATGCCTGACGGCATGAGCAGTAATCTAGAAATCGCGCTCCAACAGAGACAGGTCCGGCAGATGACAGTTCGGACAGGTTGTTGGCTGAGCCTCACCGAGGGCTGCGCGCAATGAAGCTGCTGGTGATCGAAGACGAGGTCAAGCTGGCCGATTACCTGCGCAAGGGACTGACGGAAGAGGGATTCGTGGTGGACGTTGCGCACAACGGTGTCGACGGCCTTCACCTCGCCATGGAGTCCGACTACGAGCTGCTGGTGCTGGACGGCATGTTGCCCGGCATTGATGGCCTTAGCCTGCTTACCGCCCTGCGGCAGAGCAAGCAGACGCCGGTGCTGATGTTGACCGCCCGCGTGCGCGTCGAGGATCGGGTGCGTGGCCTGCAGAGCGGTGCTGACGACTACCTCATCAAACCCTTCGCGTTTTCTGAACTGCTGGCGCGCATCCAGGGTTTGCTGCGGCGCGCCGGCCCAGCACGCGCCCCGGGCGGCGCGACTGTTCTCGGGCTGGCGGACCTGGAGATCGACCTCGTACGCCGTAAGGCGATGCGTGCCGGACGAAGGCTTGACCTGACAGCGCAGGAATTCACATTGCTCGCGTTGTTCGTGCGCCGACAGGGCGAAGTGCTGTCGCGCACCGAGATCGCCGAGCAGGTGTGGGACATGAATTTCGACAGCGCCACCAACGTCGTCGACGTCGCCATCCGCCGCCTGCGGAGCAAGCTCGACGCGCCTTTCGAGGGCACCCTGCTCCACACCGTGCGGGGCATGGGTTATGTGCTGGAGGTGCGAGACAGATGAGCCGCAGCCGCATAGGGTCGTTGGGGCGTCGGCTGTCGTATTGGCTGGCCCTGCAGAGCCTCGTGGGTCTGGTCGTGGTCTGTGCAGCGGTGTATGGCGCAACGCACCTGGGCTTCCAGTCCCGTCAGGCGGAGGAAATGGTGCAAAAGCAGGTGCAGCTCCGACACCTGCTCGCGGAGGCGGCGCGCGATGGTGACGTTGCGACCCTGAAGCACAAGCTCGACGACTTCTTCATCGGGCACCCAGACATGCAACTCGCACTGACCCGAGCGTCTGACGGTTCAGAGTTCTATCGGCGGTCTGCGCCAAGCCCAGCGATCGACCAGCGCGTCGCGCGTTTCACTGTACCCGCGCCGGCGCCAGCGCAAGGGACACTCGACGCCGTACTGATGCTGGACATTCGGGACGACGCGGCACTGCTGCGTCGTATCGGGTTCACGCTCGCCTTTGCTGCCCTGGCCGGCACGCTTCTCGCGTCGGCAGGCGGGTTCCTTCTTGTGCGCCTGGGCTTGCGCCCAGTGCGCGACCTGGTGAATCAGACCCGCCAACTTGCGGCCGACACGCTGCACAGGCGTCTGGACGGCTCCGCACAGCCTGAGGAACTCGAGTCGCTGATTGCTCAGTTCAACGAGTTGCTCGGACGGTTGGAGCTGGCTTACGTGCAAATGGAAGGCTTCAACGCCGATGTGGCCCATGAGCTGTGCACCCCGCTGGCCACACTGATCAGCAGCACCGAGCTCGCGCTGCGCAGGGCCCGGGATGCCACTGAACTGCGCGAGGTGCTTGGCTCGAATCTGGAGGAGCTTCAACGCGTTGCCAGCATCGTCCACGACATGCTGTTCCTGTCGCAGGCGGACCGCGGCGTCATCGCACGACGCGCTCCGACCACCAGCCTGGCCGCGTTGGCGATGCAGGTGTGCAACTACCATGAAGCTGCGCTCGAGGATGCGGGCCTGGCTCTGGAGATCGTCGGCGACGCCTCAGGCAGCTTCGACACCCCGTTGCTGCAACGGGCACTGTCGAATCTGGTCGGAAACGCCACACGCTATGCGCAGCGCGGCTCCACGGTGCGTGTTGAGATCATCCAGTCAGCGCCCGGCGAAGTGCAGCTCCGGGTGGTCAATCGCGGCACCGCGATCGAGCCCAGTCACCTTCCGCGCCTGTTCGACCGCTTCTATCGCGGCGATCCTTCTCGCAGCCACGCGGATCGCAACCACGGGCTCGGGCTGGCCATCGTGGCGGCCATCGCGCGCATGCACGGAGGGCGGCCCCTGGCCACATCGGCCGACGGCATCTCTTCAATCGGCATGAGCTTGAAGGACGGGTCGGCCGAGTACGAACTTCCGGTGCAAGCCACTCCTGCAGCAACCGTGGGTGTGATGCCTGGTCCTTGAACGCCAACGGGCAGATCCTGATTCCCGTGCGACGATGCCCAATTTGAACAGGAGTGAGTTAGACGTGAACGTGCAGTTGATCAGGGAGGCGCTTGAGAACCGGCAGATCTTCATCTACTTCGGTGCTGTCGCGGCCGCAGTGGCCGCGGCCTACGCAGTGCCTGGCACGACGGCACTGGAGATCGTCGTCAACCCGGCTTTGGCGCTGATGCTGTACCTGACGTTCCTGCAGGTGCCGATGCCGGAACTGAACAACCGAGGCATTCGGCCAGAAAGCCACCCGCGGGTTTGGCGTCGGTGGAGACGCAGCCGATGACCTCGCCACGGGCCAGGCGCCCCGAGGTGTGGTCCTGGTCGTCGGTGACAATCTCCAGCGCCACCTGCCGGCGCAGCAGCAACTCCCACAAGGCACGCGGGAACCAGGTCGCGAGCGAGTCGGCATTGACTGCGATGGCCAGCGGCACGGGCACATGCGGGCCGGTCTGGGGTTTCAGTTCGTTCAGCGTCGCGCCTTCGAGCAGGCGCAACGCCTTGACATGACGCAACAGGATCTCGCCTGCGGCCGTCGGTACGACGGGCTTCTCGCGAACCAGCAGCACCGTCGTCAGAGATTCCTCGAGGGCCTTGATGCGCTGTGACACCGCCCCACGCGTGATGTTGGTGAGCGTCTGGCCGTCCCATCTTGACGCTGGGGCCAGAACTCGGCGCTATCTCCGCGGTTTGTCCGCCCCGACGAAGGCGACGCACTCCACCAAGTTGAGCGCGCCCATCATCAGGTACTTCTCCGCCTCGGTGCGGACGGCCATCAGGTCGTGGTCGCCGAGCCAACCGTAGACGAAGGCCAGCAGGTAACGCTCGGCATGTTCGTTGTGGAACTGTTCGATGACCTTCGTCGCCAGGTCCTCCGGCAGCCCCTCGTTGAAGCGCGCACGGGCGGTCAGGCGCTGCAGGCAGCCGTCCTGGATGTCCTCGGTGACCAGCGGCCACTGGTGCCCGCTGAGCTTCATCGCCTGGAAGGTGACGAGCAGGATGTGCAGCGCCACTTCCAGCTGCACCATGTCCACCCCCATGCGCGGCAGCGCCAGGATTGAGGCGAGCATGTTGGGCTGCTGGGCGTAGATCTCGTCGGCCAGGCGCACCTTCTGGTCGTGGCTCATGCGGCGCACGGCGATGTCGGCCTCGATCACCACCCACTGCGCGAGCCGTCCCATCGTCAGGCCGGCCGCCAGCGATGCGGCAGCAACTCGTCGAGCCGGTGGTTGGGGTGCGTGTGGATGCGTGACAGCACGTCGCGCAGGTAGGCCCACGGATCCAGGCCGTTGAGCTTGGCCGACTGCACCAGGCTCATCACCACCGCCGCACGCTGCCCGGCCAGTGCGCTACCGGCGAACAGCCAGTTCTTGGCGCCCAACTTCCACGGCTTGATCTGCCGCTCGATGAGGTTGTTGTCGATGGCCACCGCCCCGTCGTCCAGGTGCAGCGTGAGCCCCCTCCAGGCGTTCAGGCTGTAGTCGATCGCCTCGGCGATCTTGGTGCCGTCGGGTACCTGTGTGCGCTGCAGCTTCAGCCACACCTCGAGCTCCTCCCACAACGGCCGGCTCAGCATCTGCCTGGCGTGCCGGCGCTCCTCGCAGCCCATCTCCGCGAAGGCCGCCTCGGCCCGGTAGATCCGGGTCCAGCGCAGCATCGCCTCGGTGGCCACCGCGCTGGCACTGCTGCCGCCGAGGCTGAGTTCCTCGAAGCGGCGCCGGGCATGCGCGGCGCAGGCCGCTGCCTTGCGCTGCGGGTAGACCTTGGCATCGAGTACGCCGTTGTAGCCGGCGTACTGGTCGGTGATCAGGGTGCCGCTCCACACCGGCTCAGGCGATGGCGGCCCCTTGCCGCCCAGGAAGGCCAACGGGTACTGCGCCCCACGTCCCAGGCAGAACTCGTAGACCACGCCCGGGTGCGGATCGTGGTGGCTGCGCGCCCAGGCCCAGACGTAGACCTTCTTCGTCTTGCCCGCGCCCGGGTCCAGCAGCGGCAGCGGCGTCTCGTCGGCGTGCAGCACCCGGCAGCTGAGGATGAAGCGCCGCTGCAACTCGAACAGCGGCTCCAGCGATACGCCACCGGCGCCGCCCCAGGATGCCAGCGTCGAGCGCGGCGTGTGCACGCCCGAGCGTGCGTTGATCGGCGCCTGCCGGTAGTACGGCAGGTGGTCGACGAAGCGGCTGATCAGCGTGTGCGCCACCAAGCCAGCAGCCGGGATGCCACCGTCGACCACGTCCGGCTCGGCAGGCTCCTGGCGCAGTTGCTGGCAGCACTTGCAGGCCCACTTGCCGTAGATGTGGCGGTGCACGAAGAACTTGGCCGGGATGATGTCCAACTTCTCGCTGACGTCCTCGCCGATGCGCTGCATCGGCCGGCCGCAGTCGGCGTTCGGGCAGGTGGTGTCCTCGGGTTCGTGGCGGTGCTCGACGCGTTCCAGGTGCTCGGGCAGGGCCTGGCGACGCGGCCGGCGCGGCGGTGCCTTCGGCGTCTTGGGGGTCTCAGGCAGACCGCGCTGCAACTCCGCCAGCTTCACCCTCAGGCTAGCTTCGTCCTCGGCCATCATGTCGGCGAACAGCAGCCGCTGGGCGGCCGTCATCGACTCGGTCTTGGCGTCGAACTTCCAGCGCTTGAGCCGCGCGATCTCGAAGTTGAGCTTGTCGATCTTGACCCGTGCCAGGGCGATCTCGCGGTCGCGACTGGCCAGTTCCTGCGCATCGAGCTTGGCCTGCTCCTGCAGCCGCTCGATCAGTGGTGCCACCTCGGCCGGCAGGCTTGTCAGATCGATGGCGTCGGCAGCAATACCCGGCATGCGCAGCATGGTGCCGCGTCGCACAGCCGATGGCCATTGGCACTTGTTCTGTCAACGGCCGCGCAGGCTGCTTCAGCAGCGTCGGATGGTGGCCAGCTCGCCCAGGCGCTGCCACGGCAAGCCCACCGTCAGGGCTTCGAACTGCTGCGGGCTCAGTTGCAGCGTCGCAGGTGCCAAGACGTCCCCAGACGAGCGCTGCAGCCAGACGAAGCGCCCCGTGTGCAGCCGCCGCGTGGCGCACCACACGCCGAAGCCGTCGTGCACCAGCAACTTGACGCGCGTGGCACGCGGGTTGGTGAACAGGTAGCCGTGGTGCGCCTGCGCCGCGCCGACGGTGTTCACGACGATGGTGAGCAAGCGGTCGGCACCGGCGCGCATGTCCTGCGGCTGAGTGCACAGCCACAGCGCGTCGATGCGGATCACCGCAACCACTCCCGCAGCCATGCCCCGCACTCGCCGGCAGCCTGGCCGGGCCAGATGATGCTCACGGTGGTCGCGCCACGACGCAGCTCGACGCGGATATCCGGCAGTGCGCCGGCCGCACTCGCAGACAGCGGCAGAGCGATGAACTGCGGGGCGGGTGCAGGTGTGCTCGTGTCCAGGGAAGCCGACACCTCTCGTTCCTGCCGGCGCCAGGCATGCACCATGTTCGCGTTCAGGCCGTGGGACTGCGCCACGCGTGCCACCGAAGCACCGGGCTGCGCGCATTCCATCAGCACCTGCTGCCTCAGCACAGCGGGATGCTGCCGAATCTTCTTGCGTATCGCGTGTTCCATCGTGTCCATGACAGAGTTGTCGTGGACACGAGACTGGCCGGGCTACTGACCCAGTTCAAGATGGGATGCCCAGACGCTCACTGATGTTGAGCAGTGCCGCGGCACGTTCGAAGCTGCGCGCCTCGGCCACCGTCGCGAAGGTTTCCAGCTGATCGCGATCGAGCATTCTTTGGCTCCCTGTTCAGCGTTCCTGCGCGCCGACGAAACTCCCTAGACGCCGATCGGCCGCGGCGTCTTCACCCTAGCATTTCGATACCGACGTTCCCAAGGAGTGGCTCGTTGATATTGGCGCAGGAAACGACGCGATGTGCGCGTTTGGGTTGCACCCGGTAACTAAACCGCTAATTGCTTGCCACTGGAAATTGATTGACAGCGGCTGACGTTGAATGGGCCAGTGCCGATACCACGGGCCAGGCCGCATGGTTTCGGCTGTCCGCGCAGAGAGCTCTTGGGAACGATGGACATGTTCGACAGCGGTCGGAGGGCATGCCATGGAAGACGATGAACCAGGTTCCACGGGGGCCGCTGCGATACAGGCGGTGGCCATGCTGCGTGCGGTGATCGACGGCCGCACCTACGAATCGGTGGCCATGGATTTCGGTATCACGCGCACCGCCGTGGAGCGGCGCGTCAAGGCGGTGGCGATCCGCCTGTGCAGGGAAGTGGGCATCGAAGGCATGAACGACGGTGCCACCGCTTTCGTGCGGCGCCTGCGTGAGCGGCGCGAAGCCATCCTGCACGCCCTGGAGCGGTTCGAGCCGGCCGCGGGCCACGCTCCAAGAGGAGATCGGGTGGTGAGCGCGGACGAGATCGCCCGGGCGGTGTTGCGCATCCGCGGCCGCAGCGCTCAACCTGCGCGGGACGTGGCCTTGTTCTACACGTTGTTCGTCACCGGCGCGCGCCCCCTCGAGATCGTGCGGCTGCGTGTCCGCGACTACCTGCAGGCCGGTGGCGAGGTGCGCCGAGAGTCGGAACTGCCGGCGAGCGCCAGCATCTCGGGGAAATCAAGGCCGCTCTACTTCGCCAGTCGCAAGTTGGACGACGCGCTGGACGCCTATCTCGCGGAACGAGTGGCTCGGGGCCACGGCATCACCGACGGCGGCGCCTTCCGCAGTCTCGATCCGGACAGCCCCTTGTTCCTGAGTGCGACGGGCGAGGGCTTTCGCATCACGCAGTACGGCGCCGAGGGTCGGCGGCGCTGCCTGTGCCGCCCAATCCTCGAGACCTACCGCAAGCTGTTCGGCTACGCGGAGCTGGAGTGGGCGACGCCGCTGTCGATCCGCCGCACGGTGGTGGCTCGCCTGTATGACCGCGGTGCCGACGAAGAGCAGGTCGGCCTGGTGCTGGGCATCAGCGAACGCAGCGCGGTGCGCGAGCAGTTCCCGCGTGCCCGACCCACCATGGCGAGCCTGGTGCAGGAGCTGGTCTGAGGGTCCGTGCGCCACGGCCATGGTCATGCTGCTGGGCGGTGGGTGCTGGATGAAGGCCCTCCTCGAGAGCTTCCGCCACGCAAGCGCGGCAACTCGCGTCATAGGCGGCGGGCTTGCCGCTCGATCCCGAGCAGCCGGCGCTGTGCCTGCAGCATTGCCAGTTCGGCACGACCGCGCAGGTGGTCGACCATGTCTCGCCGGCCTTCGTGCCGGTGACGGCACTGCCCGCGTTGTTCGAGGTCTCGCTCCACCAGGGGCTGGACACGGTCCTGAGCGCATGGGCCGAAGACGAGCGCCTTCGTGACCGACCTCCGCCGCTCGCGCTCAGCATCGCGCACTGCTGCTTTCGCATCTGATCTCCTGAAGTCGCCCGCTTGAACGGTCGCGGCGCTGCCGCGGCCCGGTTCCGGACTTCAGGAGTTCCCATGACTTGCTACTTGCCCCGGATGCGCAACGGCCTCCGATTGGCGCCGTCGATTGCGCTGTGCGTCGCCCTCGGCACCCAGGCTGCGCTCGCGCTGCCTCAGCTGTCTCTCGAACGCGCCGTGGCCGCCGCCACCGGCCGCTCGCAACTCGTGATCGCCGCCGATGCGCAGGCGCGGGCGGCGCGCGAGACGGCCACGCCCGCAGGCCAGCTGCCCGACCCAGTGCTCAAGCTCGGCCTAAACAACCTGCCGATCGACGGCCCCGACCGCTACAGCCTGACGCGCGACTTCATGACCATGCGCTCGGTCGGGGTCATGCAGGAACTGATCCGGGCCGACAAGCGCAGTGCCCGCGTGCGCCGGGCCGAGCGTGAGGTCGAACTGGCCCAGGTGGCCCGCCAGGCCACGGTCGCGGACCTGCAGCGAGAAACCGCGCTGGCCTGGCTCGAACGCTCGTATCAGGAGTCGATGCAGGAACTGTTGAAGTCCCAGATCGCCCAGGCCGAGTTGCAGGTCGAGGCCGCGCAGACGCTGTACCGCAGCAGCAAGGGCTCGCAGGCGGAGGTCTTCGCGGCCCCGGGTTCTGTCGAACAGCTGCGCGATGGGCTGGCGCAGGTCGAGCGCAGGGTGGTGGTGGCGAGCACGCAGCTCGGTCGCTGGATCGGTAATGGCGCGCGGGACTCGCTGGCGCCGCGGCCCACGCTCACCCTGCCGGCGTGGACCGAGGGCGCGCTGGCGGAGCACTTGGCCCGGCACCCGCAGACTGCGGCCGCCACGCAACAGGCAGCGATCGCCGACAGCGAGGCTGACGTGGCGCGCGCCGCACGATCGTCGGACTGGAGCGTCGAGCTGCAGTACAGCCAGCGTGGTCCGGCCTACTCGAACATGGTGTCGATCAACCTGTCGGTGCCACTGCAGTGGGACCAGAAGAAGCGGCAGGACCGCGAGCTGGCCGCACGGCTGGCCGGCGTCGACGAGGCTCGCGCCCGGCGAGAGGAGCTGCAGCGTGCCCATGAAGCCGAAGTGCGCGCCATGCTGCAGGAGTGGCGCAGCCACGAGCAGCGGCTGGGGCGCTACGACGCTTCCCTGTTGCCGTTGGCGACTCAGCGCAGCGAGGCCGCGCTGGCGTCGTATCGCGCGGGGTCGGATCCGTTGACCGTCGTGCTCGATGCCCGCCGCGGCGAGTTCGAGCTGCGCATGGAACGCCTGCGCATCGAGATGGACCGCGCCCGCATCTGGCCCCAGCTCAACTACCTGCTGCCGTCGCACGACTGCGCCCACGGCAAGCCGGAGGCATTGCAATGAACACTCGACACACGCTGATTGCCATCGGCGCCGCTGCCGCGCTGGCAGCGGGCGGCTATGCGGTCTACCAGTTCGGCATGCACCGCGGCATGGGGCAGGCTGGCGGCGCGCCAACCCCCGCGACCGGCTCGCCGGTGGCCGAGGATCCGACCAGCAGCCTCGCCGTGGGCGAAGCCGCGACGCGACGCCACATCAAGCAGGGTGCTGAAGGCAGGCGATGTCGACCCGGCCACGGGCAAGCCTGTCCCTTACTACCACGACCCCATGGTGCCGGGGCAACGCTTCGACGCGCCGGCGAAGTCGCCCTTCATGGACATGATGCTGGTGCCTGTCTATGGCGGCACCGGCGGCGATGACCAGGGCACCGTCACCGTGAGCCCGCGCATCCAGCAAAACCTGGGCGTGCGTACGGCCGAGGTGGTGGAAGGTGTGCTGCAGCCCATGGTCAGCGCAGTCGGCAGCATCGCCTGGAACGAGCGCGACCAGTCGGTGGTGCAGGCCCGTGCGACGGGCTACATCGAGAAGCTGTACGTGCGCGCGACGCTCGACCGCGTGCGCGCTGGCCAACCCTTCGCCAACCTCTACGTGCCCGAGTGGGTCGCGGCGCAGGAGGAGTATCTGGCCGTCAGGCGCTTCGCCCCGGGCGATGCCGGGCTGATCGCCGCCGCACGCCAGCGCCTGCTGCTGGCCGGCATGGGCGAAGCCCAGGTTGCGCGCGTCGATGCGGCGGGAGCCGTGCAGCCGCGCATCACCCTCGTTGCGCCGTCGAGCGGCGTGGTCGCGGAGCTGATCGCGCGCGAAGGCATGACGGTGGCGCCGGGGATGCTGCTCGCGCGCATCAACGGACTGGCCAGCGTCTGGGCGAACGCCGAGCTGCCCGAGAGCCAGGCCGCGCTGGTGCGCCCCGGCAGCCGGGTCGAGGCACGCAGCCCCGGTGTCCCGGGCGCCGTGTTCCGCGGCACCGTGCAGGCGCTGCTGCCCGAGGTGAACCCCGGCACGCGCACGCTGAAGGCATGCGTGCAGTTCGCCAATCCCGACGTTCAGCTGGTGCCGGGCTTGTTCGTGACGATGCAGTTTGTGGAGGGGATGGCCGACCGCACTTCCATCGTGGCGTGCGCAACGATCTCGATCGAATGCAAGCGGCTGTGCGGATGGTTGGCACGGTCGGACTTCAGGCGCCGCAGCGCGTTCTCCACACCCACGACCGCGTCGTCGACCAGGCCGCCGATGGCGATGGCCAGGCCACCCAGCGTCATCGTGTTGATCGACAGGCCGAAATACTTGAAGACCAGCGCGGTGATGAAGATCGACACGGGAATAGTCGTCAGCGCGATGATGGTCGGCCGCAAGGCTCGGCAGACGCTCTCGCGCCTGGACCACGGTTGCGGCCCGTGCGAGCCCAGCCGATTCACTTCACTTCACCTGGTTAGCAAGAAGTCTCCACTGCGCGTAGGCGCCCCTCTGGCGTCGGGGGTGCGCTGACGACTGCGGCGAGGGTCTTGGCGAGGATCTCTGGCAAGTCTTCGCGGTGGTTGATGCGGAACTGGAACTCGGCGAAGTAGCGATGCGCGTACTTGTTGAATTTGAACGCCCTGTACGTGCCGGTCAGCGCGGACTTCAGGTTGCCCAGGAAGACGTTGACGCCGTGGAAGCGCTCGTCCTGAGCGCTGGTGCGACCGCCGCCGGTGACGATGGGCTCATGGACACCGGCCTGCTCGGACGCGACGAAGCAGGCCAGGCCATCCGAGACGATCGTGGCGGGCCGTACAACGTGAGCGCCACAGAACTCGGCCACGGACTTGAGCCGGTGCGGGACGGCGGCCAGACAGACCCGGTGCGGCTTGCCGCGCAGCGACTCCACCGCCACCACGAAGGGCGTCTTGTTCTCCGAGCCCCTGCCAGGCTTACCACCGGACAGCTCGCCGCCCAGGTAGGCGTCGTCCATCTCGATGCGACCAGTGAGTTGCCGATCCTGCTCGACCAGGTGCATGGCTTGGCTGATCTTGTGCTTGATCATCCATGCCGTGGGGTAGGAGACCCCGAGCTGTCGCTTCAGATCCAGCGCAGCAAGACCGTTCTTGGCCGAGCTGATCAGCTGCATGGCCAGAAACCAGGTCCGCAGCGGCAGCTTGGTGTTCTCCAGGATCGTCCCGACGATCAGGCTGCACTGGTAACCGCAGCCGGCGCACAGCTGAAGCAACTGGCGCCCCCTGCGGGTGGACCAAGCCACGTCACCGCTACAGCGCGGGCAACGAAAGCCTTGCGGCCATCGCTGCGCCACCAGCGCTTGCTCGCACTGCTGCTCGGTGCCGTACATCCGGAAGAAGTCGGGCAAGCTTAGGCCGGCTTGAAACTGGATTCGGTTCTGACCCACGATCAACCTCCTGTATCGACAGGGCGATCGTGGCGGTCCTGTGGCTCACAGAGTGAGCTACTGGGGACTTCTTGCTAACCAGGTCACTTCAAACAGAAGATCCGCTTCTGCGCCGAAGACTGCGGTGCACGCTCAGCGCTGGATTCCGCCCAGCCGCGCCGGCCGGTAAGCTTGCGGCTTGCGACAGACCTGCAAGGACTCCACAACGCGCTGCATCGTGGACTTCGACGCACTGGTCGCGCAGTGCGCGGAGTTGCTTCTCCAGTTGTCGAAGTTCGCGGATGCGTGTCGCAACGTGGCCGATATGCTCATCCAACAGCCTGTTGACATCGCCGCACTCCGCGTGGGGAGCGTCCTTGAACTGCAGCAGCACCCGGATCTCGTCCAGCGTCATGTCGAGCGAACGGCAATGGCGCACGAACGCCAGCCGCTCGATGTGCTCCGGCCCGTAGATGCGGAAGTTTCCTTGCGTTCGCGCCGCTACCGGGAGCACGCCCTCGCGTTCATAGAAGCGAATCGTCTCCACCTGGGTTTCGGCAGCCTGCGCCAGTTCTCCGATCTTCATGCCTGCTCTCCTCGATGGTGGGAGCAACGCCCCATGCCTGACCTTATCCGCTCGACACTGGAGTGACTGCAGTGTCGACGACCGATCATGATGCCGGCCATGCGACCCAGCCGGCCGCCGAGGCGCCGAGGATCAATCCGCCGAAGACGATGCGATACCAGCCGAACGCGCTGAAGTCGTGGGTCGAGACGTAGCGGATCAGCCAGCGGATGCAAACCAGCGCACTCAGGAAGGCCATCACCAGCCCGGTCAGGAATATCGGCAGATCGGCGGCATCCAGCGCGTGCCGCTGCTGCCAGAGCGAGTAGCCGGCCGCTGCGAACAGCGTGGGTATGCCGAGGTAGAAGCTGAACTCGGTCGCCACCGTTCGCGGCAGTCCGAACAGCATCGACCCGATGATGGTTGCGCCGGAGCGGCTGGTTCCCGGTATCAGCGCGGCACACTGCACCAGTCCGATTCGCAGGGCATCGGCCGTTGTCAGATCGTCGATTGTCTGGACCCGCGTGGACACCTTCGGCGACCGCTTCGGGCTGTGGCGGCGCTCGACCCACAGGATCACCAGCCCCCCCGCGACGAAGGCGATGGCCACCGGGATCGGATGGAACAGCCTTGCCTTGACGAACGAGCCGACCAACAGGCCCATCACTGCGGCGGGCAGGAACGCGATCAGCAGGTTCAAGGCGAAGCGACGCCGCGTCGCGTCGATGCCGAAATCGGCAACGGTCGCCGCAAGCCGCTGTCGGTAGTGCCACACGACCGCCAGCATGGCACCGGCCTGGATCGTGATCTCGAAAACCGTGGCGGCATGGTTGTCAAAGCCCAGCAGCGACGAGGCCAGGATCAGGTGGCCCGTCGATGAGACCGGCAGGAACTCGGTCAGGCCCTCAACGAGGCCCAGGAAGGCGGCCTTGATCAGCAGCGGAATGTCGAAGTTGCTCATGGGTGCGTGGCCAATGGTGAATGCAGAGCCAGACCACGCAGGGCGACGGGCGGGGTCGTGCGATCGGTGCAGCGAATGCGCATCGTCCGCAGGCCGGCGGGACGAATGCCGAAGGTCGCGACAAACGTCCGGCTCAGGTGTGCGCTGTCGGAGAAACCGGCCTCGTGGGCGGCGGCGGTCAGGTTCGATCCCTTCGCCAGCGCGCGCACGGCCGTTTGCAGCCTCAGCCATCGCACGTAGGCCCGAAACGCCAGCCCCGAGCGCCCCGCGAACCAGTGCATGAAGTGGGACTCGGATAGTCCGGCGGCAAGGGCCGCATCCTGACAGCGCACCGGACCGTTGAGCGCCTGTTCGATCCAGTCCACCGTCCGGCGCCAGCGAAAGTCGTCCGACGGGCGCTTGTCCGTCTCGGCAAGCCCGTCGGGCCCAGCGCCTTCCTGCCAGCGCGTCAGTTCCTCCTCGAGCACATCGACCTGCAGCGTGGTGAGCGTGAACGCACCCGCCGTGGCGATGTCGCCCGCGGCGGAGCCGGACATCGTTGGGTCGAGAAACACCATGCGCACGACACGAGATGCCGAGAAACTGTGCGGCAGGTCCGCCGTGAGCACATGGCCATGGGACTCGAGTGCCCCCCATGGGCCCGTCACCTCCAGCGTGCCCCCGACGCTCCAGGCGATCTGCTCGGCATGGTGGCAGTGGACCCGGCTCGCTTCGACCGGGCCGACGTAGAGCGCCCAGCCGCGGCCGACGGTCAGCGAGGGCGGCGCGTCGGCGCCGACATCGTCCACGCGCGACCTATCGGCACCTGCCGAGCAGCGCGTCAACGACGATCGCCGGGCCTGGCTGCCCTCCGCCTGCTTCATGCCTTCGCGGCCCACGTCACGAGTTCGTCGAACGTCGTTTCCCCGATTCGCACCCGGGCCACCGCGCCCGAGTGGTTGAGGATGACGGTGAACGGCAAGACGCCCTGCGCGTTGCCCAACTGGCGCATCAGGCCTGTCCCCTCGATACCGGCGAGCGCCACCGGAAACGATACGGGCGTGCGTTTCAGGAACGCTTGCACCTGCGCGGCGCTGTCGAGGGCCAGGCCGACCACGCGCCAGCGGGGCGAGTGGGTGCGGTGGAAGCGGTCGAGTTGTGGCATCTCCCTCACGCAGGGCGCGCACCAGGAAGCCCAGAAGTTGACGACCAGGACGCCGCCGCGCAACGACGTCATCACCAGTTCGCCGCCGTCCGGTTGCTCGAACCGCATGTCCCAAAGGCCTGCGGAGGTCTTGTCGGTGGCCGGCACCCGCTCGCGCCAAAGACCATGGACGATTCCGGCCGTCGCAGCCGCCGAGGCCACGCCGTAGACCGCCAAGCGTCGGCGCAAGATCATCGAGGCGGTCCTTTGCGACCGGTCCATGTGGGCTGCCGGTCGCTCAAGGCCGCATCTCCGATCTGGCCGCGCTGGGACGCGCTGATCGGATGGAGCCCAACACCAGTGCCGCCGCGCCGAGGGTGATGCCGACATCGGCCAGGTTGAACGCTGGCCAGTGCCAGTCCTCCCAGTGGAAATCGAGCCAGTCCACGACCGCCCCGCGAACGATACGGTCGACCACGTTGCCGAGCGCACCGCCGAGAATCCCTGCATAGCCGACGCGCTCCAGGGCAGTGGTATTCGGCCGCGTGATCAGCCAGCAGAGAAAGATAGAGGCGGCAAGTCCGATCGCGATGAAGAAGCCGCGCTGCCAGCCGCCCGCCTGGGCCAGGAAGCTGAACGCCGCACCCGGGTTGAGCCAGTGGCCGAGGTTGAACCAGGGGGTCAACGGGTGATAGACCCGCAACGGAATGAACGCGACGACCGCCGCCTTGGTCGCGATGTCGGCCAGCAGGACGCCGAGCGCGATCGAGAGCGCACCGCGAACCGGCAGGTTACGAGGCATGCGAGTGATCTTCGGACTTCGGTGCCTTCAGCAGGCGCAAGCCGTTGAAGACGACCGCCAGGCTGGCACCCATGTCGGCAAGGATCGCCAGCCACAGGCCGGCGTGCCCGGTGAAGGCAAGCACCATGAAGACGGCCTTGGTGCCGATCGCGAAGGCGATATTCGCCTTCAGCACCGCTCCCACGCGCTGCGAGAGGCGGATGAACTCCGGTAGCTTGCGCAGGTCGTCCTGCATCAACGCCACGTCGGCCGTTTCGATCGCGGTGTCGGTGCCGGCTGCGCCCATCGCAAAGCCGATGGTCGACTTGGCCAGCGCAGGCGCGTCGTTGACGCCGTCGCCGACCATGCCGACCGGGCCCTGCGCCGTTAGCTGTTCGATCGCGGCCAGTTTGTCCTGAGGCAGCAGTTCGGCGCGAACATCGGTGATGCCGACCTGTGCTGCCACCGCCTCGGCGGTGCGGCGGTTGTCGCCCGTCAGCATGACGGGTTCCACACCCAGCTGTTTCAACTCGGCCACCGCGAGCCTGCTGCTTTCGCGCACGGTGTCAGCGACAGCCAGCACCGCCAGAACCTCGCGCGCCGTGGCCAGCACGATGGCCGTCTTGGCCTGGCTTTCCAGCTGCTGCAAAGTCTGCTGGATCGTTGGTTCAGCCAGGCCGAGTTCAGTGGCCAGCCGGTGGTTGCCGACGTAGAAGGTGACACCGTCGATGTCGCCTTTGACGCCGCGGCCATCGAGGGCCTCGAAGTTCGTCACGGTGGCCAGCGGCTTGTCGCGATGGGCGTTCACGATTGCCGTCGCTACCGGGTGCCCGGACAAGGCGTCGAGGCTGGCGGCGAGCCGGATGACCTCTTCGCGCGACAGCGTCCCCAAGGGCAGGACGTCGGTCAGCGTCGGACGACCATGCGTTAGCGTGCCGGTCTTGTCGAGCGCAACGGCGCGCAGCAGCCGTCCCTGCTCCAGGTACAGACCGCCCTTGACGAGGATGCCACGACGGGCAGCGGCGGCGAGCCCGCTGACCACCGTGACGGGCGTGGAGATCACCAGCGCGCAAGGGCAGGCGATCACGAGCATCACCAGGGCCTTGTACAACCAGTCGAACCACGGCTGGCCGAACGCGAGCGGCGGCACGACCGCGATGGCGATGGCCAGCGCGAACACCGCCGGCGTGTAGATGCTGGCGAACCTGTCGACAAAACGCTGCGTTGGCGCACGCTGGCCCTGGGCCTCCTGGACCGATCGCGCGATGCGGTCCAGCGTCGTGTCGCCCTTGCGCGCGCGCACCTCGATCTCCAGCGTGCCGCGTTCGTTGATGGTGCCGGCGAACACGGTGTCGCCGGATTTCTTCTCGACCGGCATGCTCTCGCCGGTGATGGGCGCCTGGTTGACCGACGAGGCGCCGGACATGACCACGCCGTCGAGTGCGATGCGCTCGCCCGGCCGCACGCGAATCAGCGCGGCCATCGGCACCGCGTCCGCCTTGACCTCCTGCCACTGTCCGTCCGGCTGGCGCACCAGGGCCGTCTCGGGCGCCAGGTCCATCAGCTTGCGGATCGCGTTGCGCGCCCGATCCAGACTCAGGGCCTCGATCATCTCGGCAATCCCGAACAGCCAGATCACGACGGCAGCCTCCGGCCACTGACCGATCAGCCCCGCGCCGATGACGGCGATCGTCATCAGCAGGTTCATGTTGAGCGACAGCGTCTTCAGCGCGATCCAGCCCTTCTTCAGCGTCTCGATGCCACCGAGCGCGATCGCAAGCAGCGACATCGTCACCACCGGCCATCCCGACTCGCCGAATCCTGCGAAGGCCAGACCTTCGGCCCCCAGCGCGAGCACGCCGGCCACAGCCATGCGAATCCACTGCGAGCGCGAGATGCCGGAGCCGAAATCGCGCGTGACCGCAGGAGCAGCGGCGCCGCCACTGCGCAGCACTGGCGCCATGCCCAGCCGGTCGATGGCGGCTGTGATCGGTGCCGGGTCGGGCAGGTCGTGGCTCACCGTCAGCGTGCGCGACATCAAGTTGAACTGCAGCGCGCGCACACCCGCCATGCCCTCGAGCGCCTTGCGCAGCATGCCCTCCTCGGTCGGACAGTCCATCTTCTCGATCAGGTACACCGCTTCGCCGGCGCTTGCCGGGCCGCCCTCGCGCTCGACCGTCGCCCGCATGCCGATGTCCTTCAGCGCGGCGAGAATCGGTTCAGGCGAGGGCAGGCGGTGCTGGGCGTCGAGCCGGCGGTTGATCAGGTCGAAGTCGAGACGGTCGATGCCATCGACGCTTCCAAGGCGCTTGCGGATGAGCGCCTCTTCGGTCGGGCAATCCATGTTCGTGATCAGCAGACGCGTCGTGTTGCCGCCCGGCGAGGCCGCTCCTGTCGGCGCGGCAAGGCCTGAGGCCTTCGACTCGGCCACCGAGGCCTCACCCATGCCGCCGAGGTCCGCGTCCATGCCGATCTCGTGCAGCGCCGCCAGGATCGGCTGGACCGAACCCAACCCATGGGCCACCGAGAGCCGGCGCCCCTTCAGGTCGAAGTCAAGCTGCTGGATGCCGTCGATCCGGCCAAGGCGATCGCGTATGGCCGCCTCCTCCGATCGGCAGTCCATGTTCGGGATGGAGAACTCGTCTGTGCGCGAGGCTGGTTCGCTTGCAGCCCCCACGGTCGAAGCCGGCTCGTTTGTCGGCGCGGCACCATCGAGCGAAGCGCGCATGCCGATCTCGTGCAACGCGGCCACGATGGGTTGCGCTGAATCCAGCCCATGGCTCACCGACAGTCGGCGGCCCTTCAGGTCGAAGTCGAGCTGCTGGATGCCGTCGATCCGGCCGAGGCGATCGCGTATGGCCGCTTCCTCCGATCGGCAGTCCATGTTCGGAATCGAGAACCGGTCGAAGCGTGCCATGCCCTCCGCCGAGGCAGCGTTGACGTCGGCTGCACACGACGTGCAGCCGGCGATGGCGGTATTCGAGTTGGAGCTGTTCATGGCAATTTCCAAAGACGACGCCGTGATTACAAACCATGAAGTCGCTAAAGAGTCAAGCGCTTGTCCTGACTTTGATGGAGTCGCTCACTGCTTCCGCGGCTCTTCGTCTCGCTCGGGCGGTGGCGGCATCGGAATCTCGACGTTGTCCACGTTCACCGGCGTCGACTCCGTTCTGAGCACGATCGACGGCACCGCAATCAGCAGAGCAACCACCAACAACTGGATCAGCAGGAACGGGATGGCCCCGCGGTAGATCTGGGTCGTGCTCACCGAGGGCGGTGCCACGCTGCGCAGGTTGTACAACGCGATGCCGAACGGCGGGTGCATGAACGAGGTCTGCAGGTTGACCGCCAGCAGCACCGCGAGCCAGGTCATGTCGATGCCGAGCTTGCGCGCCACCGGCGCGATCAGCGGCAACACGATGAAGGCGATCTCGAAGAAGTCGAGGAAGAAGGCGATGAAGAAGATCGCGACGTTGACGAAGACCAGGAATCCGATCTGGCCCGCCGGAATGTGCCGGAACAGCGACTCGATCCACAACTGGCCGTCCAGCCCGCGAAAGACCAGCGTGAAGAACGACGCACCGAACAGCAGGAACAGCAGACCCGAACACAGCACGCCGGTCGACTCCATCGCCTGACGCAGACGCGCCAGATCGAGTTGACGCCGCACCAGCCCCAGCAGCAGCGCACCGGTCACGCCCACGGCGCCGCCTTCGCTGGGCGTTGCGACACCGAAGTAGATCGACGCCAGCACCGCCAGGATCAGCCCGATCGGGAACCCGGCGGCGAGCGCCGCCGCACGCCACTGCCGCGCGGTCGCCGTCGACGCCCCTTCCGTGACAGCGCCGGCCGGGGCCCGTTGCGGCCACAGGCGGGTGGCCAGGCAAACGTACGCCAGGTAGAGCAGCACCAGCAGCACGCTGGGCAGCAAGGCGCCGCGGTACATCTCGAGCAGCGGCACTTCGAGCTGCTCGGCCAACACGATCAGCACCAGGCTGGGCGGCAGGATCTGCGCCAGCGTGCCCGATGCTGCGATCACGCCCGTTGCCAGTCGCGCGTCGTACCCCTTGCGCAGCATCGCGGGCAGCGCGATCAGTGCGATGCCAATGACCGCCGCGGAGACGAACCCGGTGATCGCCGCGAGTGTCGCGCCGACGAGCACCACGGTGTAGGCCATGCCGCCGCGGACCCTGCCGAACAGTTCGTCGAGCGTGATCAGCATGTCGGCGGCGATCCGGGTGCGCTCGAGCAGCATCCCCATGAAGACGAACAGCGGGATGGCAAGCAAGTTGTCGTTGTGAAAAAAATCTTCGATGCGCAGCGTGCCCGCCAGCAGAAATTGCGGAGGGAAGTGCCCGGCCGCGATGCCAACGGCACCGAACACGGCCCCCACCGCGGCGATCGAAAACGCGACTGGGAAGCCGGCCAGAAGCACCAACGCCAGCGCCCCGAACATCGCCGGCGCCAGGAACTCAGGCGTCAGCATGGCCGGCCTCGGGCGGCTGCCGCCGATGCAGTGGCCTGCGCGCCACGCCGCGCAGGGCCGCGACGCACCGTATCGCATCAGCCACGCCCTGCAGAGCCAGCAACAGGAAGCCGGCCGGAACAAACCCCTTGATGATCCAGGCCGGCAGGTCGCTGAGGTTCTCGCGGGTCGCGCGGGTCTCTCCGGTAGCCAACGCGTGCCAGAATGGCGGTAACGTCACCCAAACGACGATCAGGCACAACGGGATCAGCACCAGCACGGTCCCGGCGAGGTCGAGCCAGGCCATGCCACGCTCGCCGAAGCGCGAGGCCAGTACGTCGACCCGCACGTGTTCGTCGCGTTGCAGCGTGTAGGCGGCCATCAGCATCACGGCCGCGGCGAAGAAGTGCCACTGCAGGTCGTACAGCAGCGGCCAGCCGAGCGAGAAGAACTTGCGCATGAAGGCGTTGCCGGCGATCAGCAGCGCGTTCAGCAGCAGGCCCCAGCGAACGGCGTGCGAGGTGGTTGCAGCCAAGCGATCGATCGCGGCGGCAATCCGCAGTGCGGTCTTCATGGTCGGCGGCCTGCGACGGGGCCGGTCAGCGGCTCGCGGGCGCTGCGCGCTCGCCGTACGCCGCCTTGCTCGCTTGCTCCAGGATCTCGCGGCCACCGTTGCCGGCGATGACCGCCACCACGATGCCGAGCACGAGGTCGGGCAGGTTCGAGCCCCACCACATCACCAGGCCGCCGGCGAGAACGATCGCACCGTTGACCAGCGAATCGTTGCTGGTGAAGATGGCCGAGGCCTTGAAGTTCACGTCGTCGCCGCGATGCCGGCGCAGCAGCCGCAGGCAGACGATGTTCAGCGCCGCATTCAACGAGGCCATCGCGATCATCGCCACGCCCAAGGGCGCTTCGCCGCCGAAGAAGCGGCGCAGGACCTCGACGAACAACATCACCGCCAGGCCGATCAGCAGCCATCCAGACAGGCGGGCCGCGCGGACCTTGATCGTGGCGGCACGGCCGACGGCATAGAGGCTGACGGCGTACACCGAAGCGTCCGCCAGATTGTCCAGGGCCGCCCCCATCACCGCCGTCGACGCGGCCCAGGCTCCGACGACCAGCCCGGCGGCGCACTGTCCCAGGTTGATCAGGAGCACCTGCCACAGGATGCGGCGATCCTGCGCGTGGCTCGCGTCGAGATCGTGGTCATCGTCGTCACTCATGCCTGCCCCTTGCGTGCGTGCGTGCGACCACCACCGACCGGCGACCGCCCAGATGCGGATTTCAAACCCTGTAGCGCGTGAAGAGTCAAGTGCCGCGTGCCCGGGTCGGCGTGGGCAAGCGCGGGGAGCCGGGGTGGCAGCAGGTTTGTTCAAGCGCGTCCGAGCATCCCTCCCGACACTGCACCGCATGAACGAACTTCGGAGTTGGCACATGCTGGTGCGTTTTTTTGTTCGGTTCACTGCTTACCCGGTGGCCCTGTCCCTGCTAATCGCAGGCGTTGCAATCGCTCCCGGCATGCCCATGCCCTTGGCGTGGCTGGTGGCCCTTGTTGCGGCCGGTCTGGCCGCAGTTGCGTTCCTGGAGCGGTTGCTGCCCTACGACCTGGGGTGGCAGCAGCGCGACGCGGACTTGCCCGCGGACATCGTCCATGCCATCGTGAACCTCACCGTGATGCACGCCGCCGTGCTCGCGTTCCTCTGGATGCGCAGCGGGTTCGGCTGGCAAGGCATCGGGTGGCCCAACGGCTGGCCCTACCTCTTGCAGGTGTTCGCGGCCGGGGTTCCACTCGATCTGTCGCTGTACGCTATGCATCGCCTCAGCCACCGGCATGGCCTTCTGTGGCGGCTGCACAGCATCCATCACTCTTCAAACCGCCTCTACTGGCTCAACGGTGAGCGCCGCCACCCCTTGCACGCCGCCATCATGGCCGCGCCAGGTCTGGCGGTGCTCGGCGTGCTGGGCACTCCTGCCGTCGTCGTAGGCGGCTGGTTCGCCATTCTGGCCGTACACCTGGCCTTCCAGCACGCCAACCTGGACTACCGGTTGGGTCCGCTCAAGCGCATCCTGGGCGGCGCGGAACTTCACCGCTGGCACCACCGCGAACGGTTCGAGGAGGCGCAGGTGAACTTCGGGGAGTTCTGGCTCATCTGGGACCGCCTGTTCGGGACATTCCATGAGCCCGGCGAGTCGCTTGGAACTGTCGGGATCGAGGCAGATCCGGTGCCTCGCAGCTACGCCGCGCAGATGACTTATCCCTTTCGCGCCGGTGGACGCACGTTGCCGCGAAATCGGTCATGACATTCTCGCCAAGCTGAGCAGGTGCTCGGAAACGCCAGCGACCGCTCGTTGGAGCCGACCGTCGATCCTGACGTCAGCCAGCGGCCGTCGATACCGATCGAGGGTGTGCCTTCGATCGTGTACCCGGACGCCAGGCCAGAGGCCTGTTTTGCCTTGGTAGCGACGCTGAACGAGTCCAGGGTCTGCAGGAACGCTTTTGCATCCGTGTCGTGGCGGGCGACGAAATCGGCGATCTTGCCGCTTGTCGAGCCGCTGCCGCTCCGCATGGCGATCAGCTGCAATCGCATCGGTCAACGCGCGTGCATTGCGCTTCCTTCGTATCTGAACCTGATCGGGGCTATGGCGGCGATGGGGCAACGACGCTTTCGTGACCAAGACGAGCGAGCAGGCGCACGTAGGCCAGTTCGGCGACAAGTTCCACCAGGGTCTGGGTCACGATCAAGGCGGGCAGCACGGGAACCGCACCGGGAACTGCCAACGCCAGCGGCAGGACCACCAGCGAATTGCGACTGCCGGCGCTGAACGCGATGGCCCGTCCAGCTGCTACCTCCAAGCGGAACATCCGGGCCACGAGCCACCCCAGCCATGGAGCAACGATGGCGAATGCGACATAGATCGGAACCACGAGCAGCGCCGCGCCGCTTGCAGGCCCGAGCTGAGGTAGCACAGCGGCAATGACGATGAAGAGGACGCCCGCAGTGGCGGGAACGACGAGCAGCCCGAGCAGCGTGACGACCCGCGACGCGAGATGATTCTTCGCAGCCCAGATCTGCGTGAGGCCGGCAAGCACGAGCGGTGCGGCGATCAGCCAGATGAACGCATGGACAAAGGGCCCCAACTGCACGAGCGCGGCGGCTTCGTCGCCCAGGAACAGACCCAGGTAGCCCGGCAGCAGCAACAACTGCGCGCCTAGGAGGGCCGGCGTGGCCGCCAGCAGAAGGCGCGCGTCGGCGCGCCCCAGATGCGCGAATGTGACAACGTAGTCGATGCAGGGCGTGAGCAGCACCATCAGCAGGCCCAGGCGCAGCAGCGGGTCCGCGGGCAGGAACTGCACCAGGACCATGACGAGCAGTGGAAGCACGATGAAGTTCGCAACCAGCAGCGCGACGAGAAAGCGAAGCTGCGCGAACGCGCGCTTGAGTTCCGCCAGCGGCACTTGCAGAAACGTGACGAACAGCATCAGCGCCAACGCCGGGTTGATCGCTGACTCGAACGCCGCAGTGCCAGGCACCATCGTGGCCAACCCGGCCGCTGCTGCGACCGCGCAGAAGTAGATGGCGATCTGCCGATTGTCAAGCATCTCTCGAACCTGCTGCACACGCATTGTTGCTCCCGGACCGGCTGGATTGCTATCGCAGCCAGCGAGCTATTCGCCGATACGCCGCCGCCTCACTTTCCGGCGACGTCGCTGATTTCGACCACGACGCCGCTGGCGTCGTTGCCGACCAGCGCCGAGCGGCCGGTGAGGTCGCCATCGCTGACCTGGGCTTGGCCGCTCTTGCTGATGCGCGCTTCGACGATCACCTTCGGGTGCATCGACAGCCTGGCCGCAGAAGACATGGCCAAGCCGTCGTCGAGCGTGAAGTCCAGCGGCAGGTCCTTGACCTGTCTGCGCAGCACAGCCAGCGGCATTCGCGAACCCTCGGCCGGGCGCGCGAAGACGAAGAGCGTGTCGGTGGGCGCAGCCCGGTGCACGATCGTCGGCGAGAGCGTGATCGTCCCGCGCAACACCGCCGGCGATGATGTTGATGCCGAAGCCGAAGCCGAAGCCGAAGCCGAAGCCGAAGCCGAAGCCGAAGCCGAAGCCGAAGCCGACAGATTCGACCTTGCGTCCGACATACCGTTCTGGGGTTGCTGCTGGTTTGCGAGCCGGCGCGCTTGCGCGATGCCTTCTTCGAGTTCTGCCAGGCCAGGGCTGTTCGGGGCCGAGAGCTTCGCCAGCTTCTCCCAATGCCCCGCGGCGGCAGCAAAGTCCTTTGCATTGAACGCAACGGTGCCTGCCAGGACCAGGGACTTGGGGTGGCCGGGATCGAGCTTCAACGCCTGTTCGATCAGTTTTCGAGGGTCGGCTTCAAGGCCGCCGCTCCGCGCCAAGAAGAGCGCCTCGGCGTAGTCAGCAAGCAGCTGCGGATCGTCTTCCCGCAGGGCGGTCGCCCTGGCAAAAGCCGGTAGCGCCTCAGGCAATTTCTCTAGCCGAACGTAGGCACGCGCCAACATGGCCCAGCCTTCGGCATCGTCGGGCTGATCCTGGAGCTTCTGCGCCAGTCTTTGTACCGCAGCGGCGACTTGCTGCGGGTCGGCAGTATCGTCGGAGCGGGCAACTTCCGCGGGCACACCGGCCATCAAACCCGGCGATCCGGTCCACGCATAGCCAGCTGCAGCGAAGGTGAAAACGGCGGCAGCGAGAGCGGTCGCCAGCCTTACGGACTGCTGCGGAGCGGCGGCTGCCTGACCCGCTTCGTGTCTGGCAGGGTCATCCAGTGGGGTACCAGAGTCGTTCATCGAGGAGGTGGGTTCGCAGGCTCGTTGTCACTGCCCAGGAATTCCGAATCGTCGGATTCGAAGTTGGAGGGCGCAAGTTGGACACGCCGGCGCAGCACCAGCATCAGCGCTGCCAGTCCGCCCGCCAGCACGGCTACGGGGCCGAACCACAGCAGCAAGGTGGTCTCTTTCACCGGCGGGCGATAGAGGATGAAGTCACCGTAGCGCGCCGTCATGTAGTCGTAGATCTCGCTTTCGCTTTTGCCCTGGCCCAGCATCTGACGGACCTGACTTCGAAGGTCGACTGCCAAGTCGGCGCTCGAGTCGGCAATCGTCTGGTTTTGACACACCAGGCAACGCAGCTCTGCGGCGATCTTCTGCGTGCGCGCTTCGAGCTGGGCCGCATTGAGCGATGGTGGACCATCGGAGGCCATCGCTCCAAGCGCGGCGAGTGCGATGCACGCCGCGGCCATACCACTACGCTGCAGAGTCATCTTCTGCCTGCAGCCGCTTGAGCAACGGCTCAACTTTGTCCCGCAGCACTTCAGGCGTCACCGGCCCGATGTGCTTGAAGCGGATGATTCCGCGCTTGTCGATCACGAAGGTTTCCGGCACACCGTAAACGCCAAAGTCGATGCTGACCTTGCCCAGTGAGTCAGAGAGCGATGCGGTGTAGGGGTCTCCGAACTTTTCCAACCATCGCTGGGCATCGGGCCGTTTGTCCTTGTGGTTCAAGCCGTAGATCGGCGCCGCCTTGCGGCGCGAAAACTCGATCAGGTGGGGATGCTCATCCCTGCAGGCCGCGCACCACGAGGCCCAGACATTGAGCATCCACACCTTGCCCAGCAGATCGCGCGTGCCCAGCTGCTGGGCCGGGTCGTCCAGCCGCGGCAACGAGAACGCCGGCGCAGGCTTGCCGATGAGCGGCGAAGGCACCTCGCGCGGATTGAGCTTCAGGCCTTGCATGAGAAACGCGGCCAGCACCATGAACATGACCAGCGGAACAATGAACTTCAGGTTCTTCACGGTGCGGCCTGAGCGGCGTTCGTGCGCAATGCCGGCTCGCGCCGCGCGAGTCGATAGCGGCGGTCCGCGGCCGCGAGCAGGCCACCCAGCGCCATCAGCACGCAGCCGCCCCAGATCCAGGTGACAAAGGGCTTGTAGTGCATGCGCACGACCCAGGACTCCCCGTTGGACGGCTGGCCCAGGGCCACATAGAGGTCGCCCAGTGGACGGCTGCGGATGGCAGCTTCGGTCATCGGGCTGCTCTGCACAGCGTACACACGCTTCTCGGGCGTGAGGCGCGCCACCTCGTGGCCGTTGCGACTGATCACGACGAGACCTTGCACAGCGCGGTAGTTCGGGCCTTGTACTTCGCGCACGCCACCGAAGGCCAGCTCCCAGCTGGCGAACTCGGTCTTGTCGCCGGGTGCCATCACGATGTCGCGTTCGAGTTGTCCGGAATTGACCATCGCGACACCGAAGACGAACACTGCCATGCCGAGATGGGCGACCATCATGCCCACCACTGCACGCGGGATCTGCGACCAGCGGTACAGCATCGACGCGCGCACACCGCCGGCTGGCCGGATCCGCTCCCACAAGTCGGTGGCGACCGAAGCAACGATCCAGAAGGCGAGCAGCAGCCCCAGTCCCGCGAGCCATGAGGTCCTGCCCCCGATCCAAGCGGCAAGCACCGCAGCGAGCACTGCCACGCCGAGCGCCCAACGCAGGCGCCGGGCCAGGTCCGGCAGGGCAGCCTGCTTCCAGCGCGCCAGCGGCCCCACGCCCATCAGGAACAGCAGCGGCGCCATCAGCGGCACGAAGACGGCGTCGAAGTACGGCGGCCCGACCGAGATCTTGCCCATGCCCAGCGCGTCGAGCAGCAGCGGGTACAGCGTGCCGAGAAAGACCGCCGCCATGGCGGCGACCAGGAGCACATTGTTGAGGAGCAGGAAGGTCTCGCGCGAGACGTTTTCGAAGCGGGCGCCCAGCCCCATGCGAGGGGCACGCCAGGCGTACAGCCCGAGCGAGGAGCCGATCACGATCACCAGGAAGGCAAGGATGAACAGACCTCGCGCGGGGTCGGTGGCGAAGGCGTGCACCGACGTCAGCACACCGGAGCGGACGAGGAAGGTGCCGAGCAATGACAACGAGAATGCCGCGATGGCCAGCAGCACCGTCCACGACGTGAAGGCGCCGCGTTTTTCGGTGACCGCCAGCGAGTGGATCAGCGCCGTGCCGACCAGCCAGGGCATGAACGACGCGTTCTCGACCGGGTCCCAGAACCACCATCCGCCCCAACCCAACTCGTAGTACGCCCACCAGCTTCCGAGGGCGATGCCCAGGGTGAGAAAGAGCCAGGCCGCCAAGGTCCAGGGACGCGTCCAGCGCGCCCAGGTGGCGTCGAGCTTGCCGGCGAGCAGCGCGGCAACGGCGAAGGCAAACGCGACCGAGAAGCCGACGTAGCCCATATAGAGCATGGGTGGGTGGAAGATCAGTCCAGGGTCTTGCAACAAGGGATTGAGATCCCGACCGTCGGCGGCTGCGGGAATGAGGCGGTCGAACGGGTTCGATGTGACAAACGTGAACAGCACGAACCCGACCGAAAGCCAGCCCATCACCGCCAGCACGCGCGCCAGCATCGGCAGGGGCAGGCTCCGGCTGAACAGTGCCACGGCAAGGGTCCAGCCGCTCTGCATCAACAGCCACAGCAACATCGAGCCTTCGTGGCCTCCCCAGACCGCCGCCACGCGGTACCAGAAGGGCAGCGCGCTGTTGGAGTGCGTGGCAACGTACTCCACCGAGAAGTCGTGCTCGATGAAGCTTGTTGTCAGACAGACATAGGCACCAAAGATCAGGACAAACTGCCAGAAGGCCAGCGGCCGCGCGACGGCCATCCAGTCGGCACGGACCTTGACCGCGCCGATCAGCGGCACGATCGCGAGAAACAGCGCGCACCCTAACGCAAGCCAGAGCGCAAAGTGACCAATTTCGGGGGTCATGGCGCCAACTCCCTGCGAGCCACACGGCACTCCGGATCGACCGCCTCGGGCGGTCTGCAGGACTTGACGGCCTCCAGCAATCGCAACATTGCAAACTCCGGCGTGGTGGTTTCGAGATGGGTTCCAGCGAGCGTTTCGCTGGCGGTGCTGCCGATCACCGCTTGCCCGCCAGCTGCAGCAGGTGCTCGGCGACCAACAGGGATCTTTCGTTCGATCCGGCCAGGGATCCGCTGGTCAGCCAGCGCCCATCGACGCCGATGGATGGCGTGCCGTCGATCTTGTAGCCGCTGGCCAGTGCGGACGCCTGCTTCGCCTTCGTCGCAACGCTGAAGGAGTCGAAGGTCTTCATGAAGCGCTCCTTGTCGACACCCTGGGCGGCCATGAAGTCGGCGATGTCTGCTGCTGCGTCGAGTCGGCGGCGCTCCACGTGCATGGCATGGAAGATCTTGCGATGGTGTTGTTCGACGAGCCCCATGACCTCCAGCGAGAAGTAAAGACGCTGGTGCACGACCATTGATTCGCGGAACGCCACTGGCATGCGTCGGAACACCACGCCCTTTGGAAGCCGCTTTTGCCACGCATCGATCGTGGGCTCGAACGCGTTGCAATGGGAGCAGCCGTAGGCGAAGAACTCCAGCACCTCGCGTTGCTTCGGGTCGAGTGTCGGTTGCGTCTGGGTCAGCGCAACAAAGTGCTTGCCCTCCTGGAACTGCTCTTGGCCCGAGACCCACGGTGAGGCGGTGGTGCTGAAGGCGAGCAGGGCGAATTGGCGTCTTTTCATCTCAAATCTCCTCATGCAACTCAAAGTGAATCAAGGACACGCACGACTTCCTCGCGGGTCAGAACTTCCGAAAGCACGACAGGCGAGCGGCCGGATGCGTAGACCACGTAGACCGGCACCCCGCTGCGGCCGAGCGCAGTCAGCGCCTGGGTGATGCGCGGATCGTGGCGCGTCCAGTCGGCACGCATCGTGACGACCCTGCGCTTGTCGAATGCCGCCATGAGGCCGTCATCGCTGAGCACGGTGAGCTTGTTGTATTGGCAAGTCACGCACCAGGCGGCTGTGAAGTCGACAAACACAGGCTGGCCGCTGGACAGCCGGGCCTGAACCTCCGCCTCCGACCACGCTATCCAGCGCGACGATGGGGCGCTCGACAACGGACGCGAAGGGTCCGTGCCCCCCCAGGGGCCCGCGGTCGAGCCGACAGCGACCAGGGCCCCCACGGCCAGCGCGCCTCCAAGCCAGCGGCCCATGCCGTCAAGCGTCAGCGCCCAGGCAAGCAGGGACACGGCCAGTGCGGCCGCAAGCAAAGCGATCACGGTGTCGACATCGGTCTGACGGCCCAGGACCCACAGCAGCCAGAGGACGGTGGCGAACATCGGAAAGGCCATCGCCTTGCGGAATGTCTGCAGCCACGGCCCCGGGGTGGGAAGTCGGTGGGCCAGTGCGGGCCAGGCGCACACCAAGAGAACAGGTGCTGCCATGCCCAGGCCGAGCGCCATGAACACCAGCAGCGCCTGGACGGTGGGCAGGGTCACGGCCAGGCCGATTGCAGCCCCCATGAAGGGCGCCGTGCAAGGCGAGGCGACGATGCCTGCCAGCAGCCCGGACAGCGCCGAGTTCATCACCGGGTGCCGCATCTGGTGCGAGGCGATGCCGGCCGGCAGCAGCCGGCCAAACTCGAACACCCCGGCGAGGTTCAGGCCGATCAACGTGAACAGCAGCGCGAGCGCCGTGACCACCGGCGGCGATTGGAGCTGGAATCCCCAGCCCAGCTGTTGCCCAGCCGCGCGCAGCGCCAGCATCAGCGCGCCAAGGACGACAAAGGTCAGCAGCACGCCGCCCGAATAGGCCAGCCCCATCGTTCGATGTTGTCGCAGCGTGCCGGGTTCGCGCGCGATGGCGAGCAACTTGAGCGCCAGCACTGGAAATACGCAAGGCATCAGATTCAAGAGCAGGCCACCGGCAAGGGCGGCAAGCAAGGTCAGGACAAAGGCGGCATGCCATTCGGCCGGCGACGTTGGCGCGATGGCCGGTGTGCCCGCGGCAGATGGAGACGAAGCTGCCGCAGGTGCCTCGGCGGCATGCGTTGAAACGACGGGCGGCGGCGGCGGCCATCGTCCCGAGACCGGCGCCTCCAGCTCCAGCGCCGGGCCGCGCGGCGACGTTTCGGCGCCGCGTGCGATCAGCCAACGCATGCGCTCGGGACTGCCCGTACGGTCGGACGCCACGGGCATGCGCGCGACCCATGTCCCGTCGGTCCAGGTTTGCGTCCAATCCTTGTTCTGCACCGCCGAGTTGCTGGCGACGTGGGGGGTGATCGGGAACAGGCTCAGCGTCTGCCCCTGCCAGTCGCCCGGTGGCCGCTCGACGCGAACGACCAGCGTGCGCCCTTGGTCTGCCAGCTCCACACGGTGAGCACCCGGCAGCGCCGACGGGGCGGTCTGGAGCGCCGATGCGACCAACGTCCCGTGCGTCACGGTCGCGCCCGCGACCGGCAGCGCAATCGTCTTGCTGACTTCCTGCGGCACGCAGACATTGCTACACACCAGAAGGTCGGCCTTCATGCCGATGCTCAGCTGCCCATCCGCAGGCGGCTTGAAGTCGTTCCCGATCTGCACCGGCACCAGCAGAAGGATCGTGCCGTCGTAGCCATAGTTGGTCAGCGGACCGAGGGGGAACTTCTTGGGCAGCGGCCAGACTATGTCGCCGGCCGTCAGGCCCGCTGGCAGGGTCCACTGCAGCCGCGTGGGCAAACCGCTGTCGCCTGGGTTCTGCCAGTAGGTGTGCCACTCGCCGTGGTGCGTGAGCTTGAGCCCGACCCAGACGTCCTGTCCGCGGGCGATGCCCTGGGGGGCATGGGCGATCAGTTGTGCGGACACTGGGTCCGACTGGCCCAGTTTGTCCAGCCACTTAGTCTGGGCGTGGAGTGCGGTCGACAGTGCGATCGTTCCAACGGCCAAGCCCAGCCGCAACGCGTGCCAAGCGTGGCGGTGTCGGCACGAGGCCAAGACTGCATTCTTCATGGATTCGGGGCGGTGGAGGTGGGTCTGCACCCAGTGGGGCACATGCAGAAGGCCTGCGTCGATTCGCAGGGGCCGATCCTTGAGGGCCGGGCAGTTGACGCGCAGGCCGTGCGGGCCTGGCAGGCAAACCGGTCAGGCCCGGGTTGACCGGGCCATCCACTGCGGCCGTTCCGGCCGCTCCTCGAAGGGTGCCGGGGCCGAGTTGGCCGAGACACGCTGCATGACAGCACGGTCCAGCATCCGCGGGCTTCGTCCCACGGCGGACGGCAAGGCGCAGCAGTTCAACGGACACATGCTGCAGTCCTGAACACACTTCTCCGCAGTCGCCCGATGGTCATCGTCTTCCAGGTCCGGGACGCTGTCCGAGCAATGAACGGCCGGATTGCATGACTGCCCGCTGCAAATACCGCTGCACCGGTCGGTCGCGCTCGCCCAAGCCTGCTGGCTCGGGAACAGCAGCGAAATCAGCAGAAGCAGAAGCAGCAAGAGGCGCACTCTCTCATCTTATCGGATGCCGGCTTGGCCGGTTTGGCAGCGGTGCGGATGCACGCACCCTCGGCAGCCCCCGGGGAAGATGGGCCGACTGTCGCGGCAAGGACGGCGTGGCGCTAGCTCAGGGGGCTGCGGCGCGGCGACACGATTCGGCGCCCGCTTGGGTCGCACATGGCGGCGCGCCCTTGCGGGTCGATGGTGCAGATGGGCAGGCGCCGGTATCGGGGCTGCTGTCGTGGCGGAACGATAGCTTCAACTCAGCCGCCGCAACCGGAGCGCGGTGATGCAGAACCTCGCGCAGTCGACCCTCGTCATCGGCGCCGTGCTCGGGGTGTTCACTTTGCCCGTCGCCGTGCTTGCGCATGCTGCGCTCGTGATGGGCCAGCCCATCTCGACGCGCGCGCGCGGGCGGCGCGGTGGTCGCCCACGATCGACCCGTGCACGATCAGCGATTCCCCTCGATGGGTCTGCGAGCCTGATCGGGTCCTTCGCGGGCCCGTCCCATTGAGCCACATCAATCGGCGCCCGGATCGCCCTTGACTCTGTAGCGGCTGCATGGTCTCCAATCGTCGGAGAGGATCGAAGAAGGTCGGATCTGGCCGTGGTGGCCTGCTCGGGACGGAATCTGGAGTCGATGACATGTGGGAATGCGGATGGGGATCGGGCTGGCACGGCTGGGGCATGGGCCTGATGGGAATCATCGGGTGGGTGCTGGTCGTCGTGGCCGCTGTCGTGGTCTTGCGTTGGTTGGTGCCGGGCTTGCGTGCCGCGGCGCAGCGCCCGACCGCTGGCGAATCGGCGCTTGATCTGCTCAAGCAGCGCTATGCGCGCGGCGAGATCAACGGCGACGAGTTCGCGCGCATCAAGCGCGAGATCGAATGACCCGCGCAAGCACTGCCTTGACCTTAGTCATGGGCGCGCGGCGGGCCCCCCGTAGGCTGTAGGAGTCGTGTCCGCCGATTCGGCGCGGCAGGAGAACGCGAAGTAGAACAAGGAAGAAGCGCGCTCATGGCCCAGGAAGCACAGCAAAGCCCCGGCAGCCGCCGCAAGCGGCGCGTCGTCCAGTTCGCCCTGGCGTTGACGATCGCTGCGGCGGCATTCGGCGCCTACTAGTTCGCCAGCCGGCAGGACGCGCTTCCGCAGGGCCTGATCCAGGCCAACGGACGCATCGAGGGCAACGGCATCACGTTGTCGAGCAAGGTGGCGGGGCGCATCACAGCGGTCGATGTGCGTGAGGGCCACGCCGTCAAGGCCGGGCAGATTCTGGTCCGGATCGATGACGCGCAGATCCGCACGCGCGTCGAGCAGGCCCGGGCCGCTGCCGCCACGCTGGAGTCGCAGATCGCCAGCGCAAGACTGGCCATCGCGCTGCTCAGACGCGAGACACTGCTCGCCGTGGAGGCGGCGCGGGCAGCGGTCGATCGTGCCGAGGCATCGGTGGCGGCGGCGCAGGCCGCCGAGCGGATGGCACGGCGCGATGCCGAGCGCGCCAATGACCTGGTCGCCAAGGGATTCACGAGCGGCCAGCAGAGCGAACGAGCGCAGCTGGCCCTCGATGCCGCCACCAGCGATCTCGGCGCAGCGCGCGCGGCAGCGTTGCAGGCCCGCAAGCAGCTCGCGCTGGCCGATCTCGGCGGCGAGCGGGTGCGGGTCAAGGAGGCCGACCTGCTCACGCTGCAGGCGCAACTCAGGCAGACCCAGGCACTGCTCGCCGAAGCGCAGAGCGTGCTCGCCGACCTGACGCTGCTGGCACCGGCCCCGGGCGTGGTGGCGAGCCGCATGCGTGAGCCGGGCGAAGTCGTCGCGGCCGGCGCGCCGGTGCTGGAGTTGATCGACCTCGATCAGCTCTACCTCAAGGTCTACGTGCCCGAGGCCCAGATCGGCAAGCTGCGTCTCGGCCTGGCCGCGAAGGTCTACACCGATGCCTTCCCCGATCAGCCCTATGACGCCACGGTGCGCTACATCGCCACCCGCGCCGAGTTCACGCCCAAGGAGGTGCAGACCCCCGACGAGCGGGTCAAGCTGGTCTACGCCGTCAAGCTCTACGTCAGCGCCAACCCGGACCACCGGCTCAGCCCCGGGGTGCCGGCCGACGCCGTGATCCGCTGGCAGGAGGGCGTGGCATGGGCGAAACCACGCTGGTAGGTCCGTCCGCGAAACCGACGATCGCCCAGGTGCGAGGCTTCGGCAAGCGATATGGCAGGCGCGTCGCGGTCGCGGGTGTGGACCTCGACATCCGGCCCGGCGAGATCCTGGGGCTCATCGGGCCGGACGGCGCGGGCAAGTCGAGCCTGATGAAGGCCATCGCCGGCGTGCTCGCATTCGAGGAGGGCCGCGTCGAAGTCTTCGGCATTCCGCTCGACACGGAAGCGGACTGCGAGCGCATCAAGAACCGCATCGGCCTGATGCCGCAGGGTCTCGGTTTGAACCTGTATCCCGAGCTCTCGGTCGACGAGAACGTCGACTTCTTCGCCCGGCTGAGACTCGTGCCCGAGAACGACCTGGCCGAACGCAAGACGAAGCTGCTCGCGATGACCCGGCTGGCGCGCTTCCGCGACCGGCCGACCAAGCAGCTGTCGGGCGGCATGAAGCAGAAGCTCGGCCTCGTCTGCACGCTGATCCATGAGCCGCGCTTCCTGATCCTGGACGAGCCCACCACGGGGGTCGACCCGGTCTCGAGGCGTGACTTCTGGGCGATCCTGTCCGAGCTGGTGGCCGATCGCGGCATCACCGCGCTCGTATCGACGGCCTACATGGACGAGGCCAGCCGCTTCCATCGCATGGTGCTGATGTACCAGGGCCGCATCCTGGCGCAGGGCACGCCGGCCGAGGTCCAGGCGCTCGCGGCGGGCAGCACGGTGCTGGTCAACGCCTTGCCGCAGGCCGAGGCCTTTGCCCGGCTGCGTGCGCGCTTTGCCCAGGTCGAGACGCTCGGACCGAGGCTGTGCGTCTTTGCCGACGGGCTCGACCCGGAGCCTGCCGAGCGCCAGGTGCGGCAGGCCCTGGACGGCCTCGCGGTGGACGAGGTGCTGGCCGGCGAGGCCGATCCGGAGGACGCCTTCATCGCCATCCTGCGGCAGCGGGGTCTGCTCGGCGCGGACGCGCAGGCTGACGTCGCCGTGACGCGCGCTGCGGCTGCGCGCGGCGGGGTGGCCGTGGATGCCACCGGCCTCACCCGCGACTTCGGCGCATTTCGTGCCGTCGACGCGGCGTCGTTCCAGGTGGCACAGGGCGAGATCTTCGGGCTGCTGGGCGCCAACGGCGCGGGCAAGACCACCGTGATCAAGATGCTCACCGGCATCCTGAAGCCCAGCGCCGGTGAGGGCCGCGTCGCGGGGGCCGACATGCGTGCGGCCGGGCAGGACCTCAAGGAACGCATCGGCTACATGTCGCAGGCCTTCTCTCTGTACGGCGACCTGAGCGTGACCGAGAACATCGACCTGTACGCGGGCATCTACGGGCTGCGCCGGGGTGAGGCCATAGCGCGACGCCGCTGGGTGCTGGACATGGCCGGATTGGAGGGGCATGAGGCGGACCGTGCCGCGAGCCTGCCGATGGGGCTCAAGCAGCGCCTCGCGCTGGGTTGCGCGCTCGTGCACCGGCCGCGCGTGCTGTTCCTTGACGAACCCACGTCCGGCGTCGATCCGGTCGGTCGCCGTCGGTTCTGGGACCTGCTGTTCCGGCTCTCGCGCGAGGAGGGTGTCGCGGTGCTCGTCACGACGCACTACATGTCGGAGGCCGAGCATTGCGACCGCCTGGCGCTGATGTACGCCGGCCGGATCGTCGCCGATGCCACACCCGCCGAGATGAAGCGGCAGCTCGAGGCGGATGCCGGCGTGCTGCTCGAGCTCGAGGTGTCCGAACCCTCACGGGCGATCGTCATGCTGCGTGCGGCCGGGTTCGGCGACGCCGCGCTCTACGGCCGGCGCGTGCATGTGCTCTCCAGGAGTCCCGGGGCCGATCTCGCACGATTGCCGATGCTGCTCGGCGCAGGTGGCGTGCAGGTCACGCGCATCGAGCGTCGGCCGCTGTCGATGGAAGACGTCTTCGTCGTCCGCGTCAGCGCACTGGAGGCGCTGGAGGCGCAGAAACGGCAGGAGGCCGTCGCATGAAGATGCGGCGCGTGCTTGCCGTGGCTCACAAGGAGTGGCGCGAGATCGTGCGCGATCGGCTCTTCTTCGCGCTCGCCTTCGTGGTCTCGCCCGCACTGATGCTGATCTTCGGCTATGGGCTGTCGCTGGACGTCGAGCGGGTGCCCTTCGCGATCGTCGACCAGGACCGCTCGGCGCTCAGCCGCGACTACGCCTACGCCTTCATCGGGTCGCGGTACTTCGACTTCAAGGGCTATGCGGCCAGCGACCGCGAGCTCGAGCCGCTGCTCGAGGACAACACGATCCGCGCCGCGATCATCATCCCGCCAGGC